>Ga0256407_10005697_pt1 | contig 19737 bp, 21 predicted proteins | sample RumenRJG_04DNA_FD_193489 | JGI IMG/M metagenome (GOLD analysis project Ga0256407, IMG submission 193489) | Bovine rumen microbial communities from Lethbridge, Alberta, Canada - RJG_04 | ecosystem: Host-associated > Mammals > Digestive system > Stomach > Rumen | place: Canada: Alberta... | reverse complement strand
TCATGTTCCACCATAATGGAAAATGAAAAGCAGATTGCAAAACCGCACCTAACGGTTATATGCAATCTGCTTTTAATGAATAATCAAGGTTGCCTCTTCAAATGGAGGACTTTTTCAGTGCCCTCTCAATTTGAGCGGCTATTTTTATTTACCTTCACACAGCATCATATACTGTTTTACATCTTTATTATTTCGGAAAGTCTCTGGGGCACGTCCATAAATCTCGTCAATTTGTGGTGTAGTGGTCGGGAACCCAAATTGGTTGTAGGCATTGTCGCACAGCACCAGGAAGTAAGTCAAACCTAACACATTGTCGAAATTGGCTGTCACGAAGTCTGTCTCCAGCTTATCAATCGCCATACGGAGACCACCCTCCTCTTCGCCCAACTGACGCAGAATCTCATCGTGGTCATAACCCTCCAATATCATCTTGCTCTCCTTACGAGGAAGTTCCTGCAAAAGGAACATCAGTGAATCACGCTCAGACATGAACGCATAAAACCTATCATTCAGGGGCGTACCCTCCACTTTCATGGCATTGTTCAGGTCTATCACCTTGATATTGCCCTCTTCCAAAATGATGGGGATATTGTCGCCACTATTGCCGAAGAACATTCTCACACACATCACCGAATCCACTGGACCAGTCATGGTGAAGGTGCCATGCAGAATCTTGCACGAATCCACTGCCCTCGAATCCTCACCACCAATGGGACGCAGATACACCATGTCGCCGTCGTAGAACGACTGCAACGAAGTGCCTGTGATGTTGTAATTGGTCGAGCAAGCAGCCAGTACCATCAAAGGCACCAACACACCCAATCCTGTACGTAGAATACGTTTCATCTCCGTCTTTTTCATTGATATACGTGTGCAAAAGTACAAATCCTTTCCCACCCACACAAACCATTTAGCATTTCTTAATACTGCATTAATCTTTTTTAATGATTTCAGACGAAAGAGGCACAAAGTCCGCTTGACTTTGTGCCTCTTTAATCTATTATATATGTGTGTAATCGTTAGAACTCAGCAGTCTTTGGTGTACGTGGGAATGGGATGACATCGCGGATGTTCTGCATACCCGTCACGAAGAGGATGAGACGTTCGAAACCAAGACCGAAACCAGCATGAGGGCAAGAGCCGAACTTGCGGGTGTCGAGATACCACCACATGTCCTTCATTGGGATGTTGCGTTCCTCGATCTCTCCCATGAGTTTGCCATAGTCTTCCTCACGAACAGAACCACCAATGATTTCACCAATCTGTGGGAAGAGCACGTCAGTACCCTGTACGGTCTGTGCCATTTCCTGACCATCGAGCACAGGATTCTTTTCGTCTATCTTCATGTAGAAGGCTTTGATTGCCTTGGGATAGTGGGTCATGATGACTGGCTTCTTGAAGTATTCCTCCACGAGGTAGCGTTCATGTTCAGAAGCAAGGTCATCGCCCCAATTGCAAGGGAACTCAAACTTGCGACCGTCCTTGATAGCCTGCTGAAGGATACGGATACCCTCTGTGTAGTCGAGACGTACGAAATCCTCACGAAGCACACCTTCGAGGCGTTCGATGAGTCCTTTGTCAATCATCTTGTTGAGGAACTCAAGGTCGTCCTTACAGTTATCGAGTGCCCAACGCACACAATACTTGATGAAGTCCTCTTCCAAGTCCATGAGATCATCGAGATCCATGAAAGCAATCTCTGGCTCAATCATCCAGAACTCTGCCAAGTGGCGAGGGGTGTTGGAATTCTCTGCACGGAAAGTAGGACCAAAGGTGTAGATGGCACCCAATGCTGTAGCACCAAGCTCACCTTCCAGCTGACCAGATACGGTGAGTGAAGTCTGCTTGCCGAAGAAGTCGTCATCGTAGATGATGGAACCATTCTCGTCCTTCTTCAAGTCGTAGAGGTTCTTCGTCGTCACCTGGAACATCTGACCTGCACCCTCACAGTCGGAAGCTGTGATGATGGGGGTATGGAAATAGAAGTAACCATGCTGATGGAAATAGGTGTGAATCGCCATTGCCATGTTGTGACGGATACGCATCACAGCACCAAAGGTGTTGGTACGCAGACGCATGTGGGCATACTGACGCATATACTCAAACGACTGTCCCTTCTTCTGCATAGGGTAGTCGGCAGGACATTCGCCAAACACCTTGATGTCGGTTGCCTGCACTTCCACAGCCTGACCTGAACCGATAGATTCCACCATCGTACCTGTCACAGAAAGACAAGCACCAGTGGTGATCAGTTTCATCATCTCAGGGTCGAACTTCTCCACATCAGCAACAATCTGCACGTTCTTGATGGTGGAGCCATCGTTGAGTGCGATGAAGTTAACAGCCTTGCTGCCGCGCTTGGTGCGCACCCAACCCATGACGGTGACCTCAGCACCAAAGTCGGTGCGTTGCAAGAGGTCGATTATCTTAACTCGTTTCATCTTTTTATTTCTTATTCATAATGTCCTGTGTGCAACATAGCCACCTCCTGTTCAGTGAGGAAGCGCCAGTCTCCACGCTTAATTCCTTTCTTGGTGAGACCTGCAAACATCACGCGGTCAAGTTTGCAAACACGGTAACCAAGGCTCTCGAAGATACGACGCACGATGCGGTTCTTACCAGAGTGGATCTCGATGCCCACCTGCTTGCGGTCAGTCTCGGAAGCGTAGCTGATAGCATCCGCCTTGATTTCACCATCTTCAAGCATGATACCCTCTGCTATCTGCTTCATGTCGGCAGCTGTGAGGTTCTTGTCGAGATGCACGTGATAGATCTTCTTCTTCAAGAACTTAGGATGTGTGAGTTTGGAAGCCAAGTCACCATCGTTGGTGAAGAGGAGCACACCAGTTGTGTTGCGGTCGAGACGACCTACAGGGTAGATGCGTTCACGGCAGCAGTTCTTCACGAGATCCATCACCGTCTTGCGCTGCTGTGGATCATCAGAAGTGGTCACATAATCCTTTGGTTTGTTGAGGATGACATACACCTTCTTCTCGATGCTCACGAGCTGGTCGTGGAAGTGCACCTCATCTGTGCGCTGCACCTTCGTACCCAACTCCGTCACCACCTGTCCATTGACAGACACCACACCAGCCTGGATGAACTGGTCAGCCTCACGACGAGAGCATACACCAGCATTGGCCAAGAACTTATTCAAGCGGATTGGTGCATTAGGATCCTCAAGGTACTCCTTGTACTCAATCTGCTTCTTCATGCTGTACTTAGCATTGGGGTTGTAGCCGCCACGATTGTTGTAGCCACCACGACCACCCTGCTGATAGCCACCACGATTGTTGTAGCCACCACCACGCTGCTGATAGCCACCACGGCCACCTTGCTGATAGCCGCCACGCTGGTTGTAGCCACCACCACGCTGCTGATAGCCACCACGCTGCTGGTAACCGCTCTGACGTGGCTGGTAACCACCCTGCTGTTCGAAGCCGCCCTCCTGTTCACCATTCTGCTGCTGATAACCACGATTGTAGCCACCACCACGCTGCTGATAGCCACCACGATTGTTGTAGCCACCACCACGCTGCTGATAGCCACCACGCTGGTACCCACCATTATTGTTATATGAACGCTGCTGGTAACCACCCTGACGAGACTGATAGCCACCCTCTTCCTCTGAAGAAGAGGAACCACCAAAACCAGCAGGACGGAAACCACGCTCATTCTGTACTCCATTTGAACTGTATGCAGCACGCTCATTACGGTTGAAACGAGGGCGCTGTGGACGGTCGCCACGACTATACTGTGGACGACTTCCAAAATGACTTTCACGGTTGTAAGATGATGGACGGAAGCCCTCACGGTCACCGCCATTTTCAGACTTTTCTTCTGATGCAGGCGCATTGCCCTGCCATTCTTCTAATTCGGACATAATTTTAATTTACGATTTAACGATTTACTATTTATTTTGCGATTGTATCATTTAGGTTTTAACAATCTTTTTTTACATTCCAGTATAAGAGTGAGGGGTGATAGCTCTCAGTTCCTCCTTCACGCTCTCTGACACCTCCAGACCATCAATGAAAGTGCTGATGCTCTCAGCTGTGATGGCGGCGTTGGTGCGGGTGAGTGCCTTGAGTGCCTCATAAGGATGAGGATAAGCCTCACGGCGAAGGATAGTCTGAATGCCTTCTGCACAGACAGCCCAGCAGTTGTCGAGATCGCGGTTGATGGCATCCTGATTGAGCAGGAGCTTGCGCAGACCCTTCAACGTGGATTGGATAGAGATGACCATATGACCCATCGGTACACCCACATTGCGGAGCACGGTAGAGTCGGTCAAGTCACGCTGCAGACGGCTCACAGGAAGCTTCTGACTGAGGAAGGCAAGAATAGCGTTTGCCATGCCAAGATTACCCTCTGAGTTTTCAAAGTCGATAGGATTGACCTTGTGAGGCATAGCTGAAGAACCCACCTCGCCAGCCTTGATCTTCTGCTTGAAGTATTCCATAGACACATACATCCAGAAGTCACGGTCGAGGTCGATAATGATGGTGTTGATGCGCTTCATGGCATCAAAGATGGCACCCAGATTGTCGTAGTTGCTAATCTGCGTGGTCCACTGTTCACGCTCCAGACCGAGTTTCTCGCTCACGAACTTATTGCCGAATGCTTTCCAGTCATATTCTGGATAAGCGATGTGGTGAGCATTGTAGTTACCTGTAGCACCACCAAACTTGGCAGTCATCTTGCAAGCCTTCAGCTGGTTCAGCTGCTCAGTCAAACGATAGACATAGACCATCACCTCCTTACCCAAACGTGTGGGTGATGCAGGCTGTCCATGAGTCTTTGCCAACATGGGGATGTCCTTCCACTCGTCTGCATATTCCTGAAGCTGAGCGATGAGTTCCTCCACCTGTGGGTAGTACACCTCGTTGAGTGCATCCTTGATGCTGAGGGGCACAGATGTATTGTTGATGTCCTGGCTGGTCAAGCCAAAATGAACAAATTCCTTGTAGTCTTCGAAGTTACCAATCTTGTCCAGTTCCTCCTTGATGAAGTACTCCACAGCCTTCACGTCGTGGTTGGTCACCTTCTCGATGTCCTTCACACGTTGTGCATCTGCCTCAGAGAAATTGCGGTAGATGTCACGCAGACGTTCGAAGAGGTTGTGGTCAAAGCCCTTCAACTGAGGAAGAGGCAACTCGCAAAGCGTGATGAAATACTCGATTTCAACACGTACACGATACTTAATCAATGCGTATTCTGAAAAGTATGAAGCCAAGTCCTGTGTCTTGCTTCTGTAACGGCCATCAATAGGCGAGACTGCCGTAAGTGCATTCAGTTCCATATCCGTTTACTTTCTACTATGTTAGTTGAAAATGCGTCACCGAGACGCCAATCACAATCTTCTTATCTAATATGATCTGTAATATCAATTGCTTTTACGTTGCAAAGGTACGGATTTTTAATTGATATTTGATGATTGATAATTGATAATTTTGCTATCCGACCCCTCTTTTTTGCATTTTTAACCCTTTTCGACCGCTGAAATACGAAAAACAGTATATACTTCCACCACCACAAAGAACACAAAAGGTATCAGCCATGAGGTTTTTCCCACATACATCCCTGCATAGAATCCAACAGGCAACCACATTAACACGGTGGACAGAATCAGAGCAACGATGCCAAACACCCGTTGATGATACAAACGGCGCATCGTCAGTTCACGCGGGTCAGTCATCGGATACTTCAGATAGAAAGGTGTCTGCAAGAATCTGCCAAAGACCAATGCCACAGTGCCCACAGCCATCCCGATGGATGCCATCAAGCGCGTGTTGTCTTGGGGAAGCACCCACAGGGCTGCCGCCAATACTACCAGCGTCAGACCCACCACCTCTATGATACCTAATATTTTAGCCTTATTCGTCATCTTCGTCCTCCACAATAAAGATATCCTCATTATCCGTCTTCATGAAATAACGACTACGAGCCACCTCACGGATGGCTTCAGGGTCATTCTTCAACGCATGGAGCCTCTTCTTATCCTGTTCGAACTTGCGGTTATAATCGTCAATCTCCCCCTTCAATCTGGATATCTCCTGCTGTTGACCGAGGCGGTTCACGATACTGCTTTCGCCCACAAAACCAATGGCGATGATGAATACGGCAAAAGCGATCACATACTTCAACTTGAAAAACCAATGTTTGATACTACTTCTCATATAATTCTCACTTTTTTGCAAAGTTAGCGATTAAAAAAGACTCATCACATAAAAAGCACCGATAAAAGTTGTTAAATTGGCAAATTAACCCTAACTTTGGGGCGTTTTTTCAAAACAATCACTATTTTCTACTTATTTATTAACAACTTATCAAAAACAAAGCAATGAAAAAAAACATTCTGAAGATGGCAGTGGTGGCACTGGCAGTGTTCGCTATGCCTACCATGATGCACGCACAGCTTGGTAACCTGGCAAGAAAGGCCAAGTCTGCTGCTCAAACTGCAAAGACACTCACCACCAACGAGAACCTGATTGGTACCGAAGAAATCAAGGTGGCACAATTGGCAGCCACATGGTCTTACACTGAAGCTGGCGTTTCATTCGCTGCAGGCAACGCTGCCGAGAAGGCTGCTGGCAATGCTCTTGCACAAGAGGTGGAACCAGATCTCAGAAACGCGCTCTCTGTTATTCGTCCAGGCATGCTGAAGTTCAAGTTTAACGAGGACAAGACTTGCCAGCTTCTAGCACAGAACAAACCCATTGACGGCACTTACACCATCAGCGGTCCTAACATCACTGTCAACCTCTCTAATCCAGCCACTACCCTCAAGTTCAACGGCAGACTTGACGGCAATCGCATTCAACTCTCCATGACTCCCGACGAGTTGACCAGCTTCATCCAGGCTGCTCTCCCAGAGTCTGCTGACAGTTATGCATCTAAGATTGGCACTGTAACTTCTGCACTTGAAAAGGCCAAGAACCTCTACCTCGCTCTCTGGTTCTTCAAATAAGGCAAGTCGCTCAGCGCATGGACTGGTTATTCCACTTTCACCGTCACTGGATGGTTCACCTGGTCTTTCCAGTCATCGAGGGAGGCAAACCAATCCTTAGCTGTGTGGTAGCCCTCATCTTCCTTGTCGGCACAGAAACTGACATGGTAGCGTAGGCAATGTTTCTTGTCAGGCTGCACCACGAAAAGGTAGTTGAGTTTGTCCTCTTTCGTTTCGCTGATATATTCCTTGGGCACATAGACAGCCAAACCTACGGCTTCTGGTGCCCATTGTTGTTTCTTGCCCATGTCGGGATAGTCGCAACCCCATGAGGCAGCAAGTCCTTCCTTCTTCACAAAACCCTGAGACTTGTGTCCTTTGCGAGTAGCCTCATCAGCCGTTTCACCCACCTTCTGAACACCTGTGCAGAAAAACTTCTTCTCAAAAGGCTTCTTCCCTGACGAAGGCGTGAACTGCACCTCTACCTGCATATCGCGATGACCGGCATATAAGGTGTAATACTGGTGCATGTCGTAGAGCAGATCATCCTCTTCCTTCACCCCAAGGTCATACACCTCCACTATGGTACGCAACGGACCCGTAGTCACCACTCGCTGACCTCTCACCCCCACTTCCGTCCAGTTCTCAGGTTGTCCCTTCTTCCAATCCTTGAACGAGCCACAACCAATGGCATCACCAGCCCAAAGCACATCCACACCATAACCTTCTGCCAGTTGCTCCTCAGAAGTATAGAACTGAGTGACAGGCAATTCGATGCGACGATGTTTCTTGCCATAGAGGTCGATGTTCTGGCGATGGTCGAAGTAGATGCGATAGCCCACTACATCCGACTCGAGCGTGATGCCATGCATGTAGATGTCGTTGAAGATGTTGCTCTTGCCTGGTGCCTCCACACGCAGCACATCAGGATGCTTGTCCTGCTTGTCGCGCAGTTGCAAGGCAGTATAAATCCTGTCCTCTTGCTCCTTGCCCTTTGCCCCCTGCTCCTTTGCAGAGAGTTTCACCTCAAACGTCTTGGTGTCCTTATCCTTGATGTCGGCAAGGAAGAACACCTCATCAGGACGCCCATTACCATCCATATCATCGAGTTGGCAAGGCACATCCTTTCCCTTGCACTTGACGGTGACACTCTTCACCTCGAAGTTCACCTTCTTCATGTCCGAGAACTTCACCACCACCGGTTCGTTGGTCTTGTCCTCCTTCCAGTCATTGGTAACGGTCACCTTCACCGTCATGCTCTGTGCTGATGCCACTACACAACAAAGCAGCATCATCCACATCGAAACTGTTCTTTTCATCCGTTCGTTGTTTTTGATGCTGCAAAGGTAGCGATTTTTTCTGACAACCGCCTTCTTATTTCGTCATTTTCATCACATCGTCAAGCGTGAAGGTACCAGAGAAGACAATCACATTCACCTCGTCATCCTCTTCCACCAACATCACAACAGCCGAATTCCGCTTGTCCACATGATAGTAGATGTCCACTTTATCGCCGTCTTCTTTCACCTGCATCAACAAGGTATATTTGTCTCGTGCGATGATGGAAGACACGTCGTTCTTCAGTTTTGTACGTGCTGCCTTCTCATCCGAATTGATGAGTTGAATACCGGTCAACTTGTTGGTCAGACTTTTCATGTTCACATTGGGCACAGAAGGAGCAGCATTCTTGCCTGCCATCGAGAGCATATATTTAGAGATGTACACGTAGGACACATTCTTCATGTCGGCATACTTTTCAAAAGCTTTCACTTGAGCATTGGCTTGAAGGCTGGTCACCACCATCGCCACGACCAATAATATTCTGATTGCAATTGTTTTCATATCATTTCAAGATATTTAGTTGTTTATTCAATGTCGTTTCCGTTCTATCGCTGATGGCTTTCGCTTTTTCCAGTTGTCCCATGCCCTTGTTCAGGTTGTACGCCAAGAGATTCAGCGCCTTTTCGGCCTCTCGCTGTGCAACAACTGGGTCTTGGTAGGTGTCCTGCTCGGCAAGGTTGACAGGATCTTCCTGACTGAGGAAGTAATACCCCACGCCAAAGACAAGAGCGATGCAAGCGGCAATGGCAGCATAGCGCATCGGCTTTGGGAACATCAGACGCTTTGCCGTCTTCTGTTCTTCGGCACGTTCCCACTCGTCAATTTTGGCCTCCAGCCTCTCCTCCAACCCTTCTGGGATGGGGATCTGTTCGAGTTCTTTCCAATTCAGTTGACTGCGTCTTCTTCCTTCTCGCTCGGCATAGCTCAAGCAAGCTTGGCTCTGCTCTCGCTCGTTTGTCAGTTCGTCCATGTCTTTGTGAGTTTTAAGTATTGCTGTTTCAGTTTCTGTTTCGTTCGCATCATGATGATGCGTAGATTTCCTTGCGAGAGTCCTGTGTCACGTTCGATTTCCTCATAGGACTTTTCTTCCACCAGATGCATTCTGAGGATTTGTCCCTCCCTCTCAGGCAATTCATCCATCAGTTTCTCCATCTGCTGAGCCTCATCCTTTGCTTCCGTCATTTGCGAGAGGCTTTGTTCGTCTGGCGGTTCGGCATGATCGTCGATGTCCTCCGACGTGTCGATACGTTTCAGTCGCCGTTGGTCTCTGAACAAGTTTTGCATCAGCGTCACGAGATAAGCCTCCGTCATAGCCTCCTCCCTCAGGTCATCACGCTTCTGCCAGAGCTTCAGATACGTGTCCTGAAGCAGGTCTTCGGCATCCTGCGCATTACCCGTCAGATGGTAGCCCACCCGATAGAGCCGCCTGTGGAAAGGCATAAACCGCTGCTTAAACTCTCGTGCGTCCATTCGCTGCTACTCGTCCTTTTTCTTCTCCGTGTAAGTGATCTCAGTCACCACCTTCTTCGTCTTGTCGTACTTCGCCGCCTTTTCTTGGTTGAAATGGATGTTGACACGATAGTCTGGAACATTAAACGCCCCATCCTCATCACTCAAGTACTTGATGACCTCGTTCTCATTATGAAACTCCGGGCGATATTCCCCATTGATGAGAACAACGCAATTCATGACAGCCTCCTTCAATTCCGCGTCCGACATTTTATCCGCCTCACTTCGCTCCCACTCAATCACTACCTTCTTGTCCGTATGAGGGTACTTCTCCTTCACGCCTCCACCAACAATCCACGTTTCATGGCTGTGGTGAAAGTTGATGCTATCCATATATGCTTTCGCCTCATTCACAGAATGCAGTTCAGGATGCTCCTCGCCGTCCATGACGAACAGCACATTACCAGCCTCCACCTCCTTCAGCACCTTCTTCATGTCCACCACATCGTCCTCGTTTCGGTCTATTTCAACCAGGCCACCGTCTAACGAGAGAGCCTTCGACAAAATTTCCACTTTCATCTTACCATCGAGATGACCCAACACCACCTGATTCCAGATGTCCCAACGCAGCAACACACCATCTACCACATTCTTCTCCACCTTGCCGTACACAGATATCTGACTTTTCGAAGTCATCACCTGATTCCACATCTGCTGAAGGAGATTGCCACCATCTTCGGGTTCATCGTTCTCATTGACGACGAAGAGCAGCTCATAGCCTTTCACCGCCTTGATGTCCTCGTCCAGTTCCTTGCGTTGATCCTCATCCAGCTTCAAAGTCACCTGCTCCAGCCTTTTGAGATTCTTCTTGAGGAATGCGATTTCCTTCTCGCTGATTCCTCGCACGACTAACTCATCATCCTTCACTATTTCTTTGAGCAAAGAATCTCGTGTCACCTCCTGATACTGGGCACCTTCTATTGCCTTCCACTTCTCAATCAGCTTGTTCACTGTCTGTCCCATTGCACTGCCCACACAGAGCAGCATCGCCATTGATAACAATAACTTCTTCATATCGTTCTTAACCTTTAGATGTTGTATATTCAAATGCCATTTTCTTCTTCGAGTACGGGTACTTCTTCTTCACATCCTTTCCCTCCAGCACATTCATGTCTTTGGGACTTCCGCTCCAACCCATATTGTGGTCGAGCATATACCGTACAGCCTCATCCTGCGTATGGAGGTCTGGATAAACCTTTCCATCAATCACAATCAGGCAATCCCTGTACTTACGAGGTTCCTGCTCATCCTCGTCATCATCCTCCCATTGATGCGTCTTCACAGAGAGCGACATCTTCTGGGCCTTCGAATCCTTTTCTTCCGCCATCAGCTTCGCAAAGTCTAACTTACCTTCGATGACAATCAGAGCCGACTCATCATCTTCTTCTGTATAAATGACAAGGGTGGAGTTCTTTCCCTTTTGGAGCTGATAGATTTTCATCTTCTCGCCATCATCGCCATTTGCATTAACGAGCGGTTCCCAGCCACGACCACCCAAGATACGTTTCACTTGCGTGCTCATATTCTCAGCCACCTCTCTTGCTTCGCAACGGTAAATAGTAAGATTATCTATTTTCTTGAGTATATCGCTTGACATTCCGCTGACAGCGAGATCCTCACCAAAACCAACACTGCCCCCACCCTTGGCTGCCAACAAGTCAAGCATTGTTTTATTGACAGTGATATGCTCAACACCCTCAATCTGTTTCAATTGCTTAAAGTCATCTTTCTGTCCGAAGGCAACACTCACCATGAGTGCCATTGCCACGCATAAGATTGTTCTTTTCATATTCTTATACTATTTTATTCGATTGAGTATTCCTTATTCTATCCATAAAAGGTTTTAGTCAATTGACACAGAACCTCTTTTCATCGAGTTCAGAAGTTCAGCACTGCCAGAGACGACCAAGAACAACGAGGTGCCATATTTATCTTTGCCATAGTTGATGACCTTCACCTTATCGCCATCCTCGACGCATCCAATCTTAATGGTCACTCCAGCATGGCGTACGTCAATCATTGACTCATACTTTTCATTCTTCAAGAACGAGAAGCCCATCTTCTTCAGTTGAGAAGCCGCCTTTTTGTCATCAGTCGTTTTGAACACCATGACATCATCCATCTTCCCGAGGAATTCGGCAGAATCTTGTACTCCACCCAATTGTATATAGGAATCGAAAGGGGAGCCGAAAGTGAGTGGCTTTCCCGTCGCAGCCACCTGCTGGATAGCCTGTTTGTCATAATGTTTGTACTCCACACCCTTGATGTCAGCCAGTTGCTTAAAAGCACTGATTTGTCCGAAGGCAACACTCACCATGAGTGTCATTGCCACGCATAAGATTGTTCTTTTCATATTCTTCTATTATTATTTTAAGTTTCGCAAGCTCAACTTTTGAGGGGCAAGGGGCAAGGAGCGGGGGGCAAGAGGAATGTTCTGTTCGCTTGTTTGCCATTTTTGTATGTATGAGCAAGGTATCCTCTTGCTCCTTGCTCCTCGCTCCTTGCTCCTTAACTCAACTTGCGAAAGTTGAGTAATTAATACTATTTCAAGAGCCCTTCTATCTGTACAAACGAGACTTTTCACCCCCTTGTTACACAAAAAGCAATATTTTTTTGCAAAGATACGATTAAGCGAGTACAATACAAAGGAAAAAGAGATTTTTTACTTTCATTGTCGAGCGTGAGTAACTTCGGCGTAGCCAACGTTACGATCTGCCTCCAAGCCGATGATTTTATGGATTGGAAGCGGATTGGTATGGGAAAGTGGAATGTAGAGGTTGCAAAGTGGGAGGACCTCCCACTTTGCAACTGGACACTATTCGAGATGGTAAAAATGGATGATGAATTGTGCGATTACAGTACCTTGATGTCTCAAGTTCTTAATGGACAATACCGCCTCCTTCTTGACTTCTTCATCTTCGTGCTGAGCATGATTGTTGAGCAAATACAGTTCGTATTCAGGTGTGTATTCAGGATGACCCTGAAAAGTCAGGATGTAATTCCCTATTCGGAACCCTTCGTATTGACAAAATGAGCTTTGGGCTATGATGACGGCATCAGCAGGAAGCTTGGATACTTGATCATGATGGTTATACAAGAGGCGGAGATAACCGTCAGAAAAATAGGGGCGCATGACTCCATCTAGAATGAAGGATTCCCGAATGCCAACACCCCATCCTCCCGCATATCGCTGTACATTGCCGCCTAATGCCTGTGCTATGGCTTGATGACCGAAACATATGCCGACCAGCTTGATGTGAAGCGTCGCTGCATTCCTAATCCACTGTAGCAACTCAAGAATCCAAGGTTCTTTGTCGTAAACAGAACTGTTGCTTCCCGTTATCAGGTATAGTTCCTCCTGGTTCAATTTAGGAGGGAAGACACCTTTCATGACAGGAAAGACTTCAAATACAACAGATTCGCTGACAGAATGGAACAAATCCCCGAACATGGATGCATACGAGGGAATGTTTGGCGGCAATTGCCCTGGGAATGTGTCGCATAAGAGAAGATTTATCTTTGGCTGTTCGTTCATCATATCACATGTATCATGAAAAGCAAGGCGTTTTGGAACACCACAGGACGGTGGTGGGCAAAGAACACTGTGCCTTCGGCTGTTGCCTTGATGTCGCTGAGGATTTGACCGTTGTACGGGTCGATAATGTGGGCAAGCGATTCACCTGAAGCAACGCGGCTGCCTGCATCCACCAGACGATAGAAGATGCCCGCATGACGTGCCTTGATATGCTGGAGACTTGCCTCGTCGATGCAAATGGATTCATAGGCAGCACCAAGAGAGCCGTAATTGATGATGCCCGTCCGCGTCATCATGCGGAAGATGGCGTCGATGGTCTCGCCGCTGGTGTTCAGATCAATCCTATCGGTCTGTCCAGCATAGACGGAGAACGCCTTGGTGCTCCATAATTGCCAGTTATAATTGAGCAGAGTGGTGTCGAAGGGACGCGGTTGGTAGGTTGTGACGTATTTCATGCCGAAAAGGCGCGCGGTCTCTACATCCTCATAGCCTGTTTGCAGCATCCGCACATGGGGGATGAAGTCGCCAGGCACATAGTAGCTGGCCAACTGTATGCCGTACTCGAAGCCGTTGAGGGCCGAAAAAACTGCGGAGGCAATACGCTGTGTCGTCTCACCTTGGTCGTAACCAGGGAACATGCGATTGATGTCGGTGTTGTCCATTGCCCAGAAACGCCGATTGACGTTCATCGAGAACGGGTTGCACGAAGGGATGATCAGAATGCTTTTCCCTTCGGCTATGCCTCCACGCTGTTCAAGCATCGTCAGACGATTCACCAACTGCGAGCAGATATATTGTTGCTGCACCTCATCACCTCGCATGGCACCCACGATAGCCAATGTCTTTTCGCCCTCTCCAAAGCGGTAACCCTTGACGCGGAAATTGTCACGGCAGGGCGATGTCATCTCAAATATTGTCTCTTTTCTCATGCTTCTTCCGTGTTAAAGATTCGTGCCATCAGCGACCCTTCGTAAACGATGGGATAGGCACGTATGGTGAACAAATAGCCATCAACGGGCGAACTGACCGTACTGAGCACACGACCTCGAAGCGGATCAACAATCTGGCCGATGGTTTGTCCTCGGCTGACATTGATGCCACATTTCAATTCTGTCAGGAAGACACCAGAGGTCTCGGCATTGAGGAATGTCACACGATCACCTTCACAAACAAGCGGTTGGGGCAATCTGTCCTTAGGACTTTCCTTCCACATTCCCATCGTCTGCATCAGATGCAGAATGCCCTCCACGAGCCGTCGGCACATCTTGTGGTTGATGCGCTGACCGACCCCCATCTCCACCACCAGACAGGGAGTGCCAGTAGCATTGAGTGAGTGAGCCAGCGTAGCCTCCAGCACTGTGGCAGCACCATGCACCCATACAAAGTCCATGCCCAGCCGTTCTGCAAAGGGAACCAGCCACTTGGAGTCCTGCACATTGATGCGCACCTGCGGCGTCTCACGCAAATAGAGATTGCTGGAGTGAATGTCAATCACCATATCTGCCCCCTTGATGTCCTCAATAATGGCATGCGCCGTCTGTTCCGCCATTGTACCCTGCGGATCACCAGGGAAGATACGGTTCATGTCGAGGTCGAAATTGGGAATGCCACGCTGAATGGTGTCGATGCCCAGTGGATTGAGGGCTGGATAGATCTCGAGAGTGCCATCCAAAGAACTGATACGTTCCGAGACGATGTGAGCCAGTTCATAACACACCATCTGACCCTCCAGTTCGTCACCGTGTGTACCTGTCACCACACAGAAGCGCAGACCGTCATTCCGTCCGTTCTGAATGACATTCTTGCGAATGCGGAACTGCTCGTCAATGGGAAGTTCCGTAGATACTATTGTCTTAATCATATTTCTTGCAGTGTAACGTGAATCGTGGTTTGCTGGGCGGCTTGCCCTGTGTAGAGCCCGCGGCTGACAGAACAGTCGCGAACATCTCGACCATGCGCCAACTTAACGTAGCCATCGCTGATGCATCGGCCGTGGGTAGGGTCGAACCCCAACCAATTGTAGCCGTCAAATATCTCCACCCAGGCATGGGTCTCGCCCTCCCCCGTCAGGAATCCATTGACGTAGCGGGCTGGTATGCCTCGCTGGCGACAGAGGGCAATCATGAGATGGGCGAAGTCTTGACATACACCCTTCCTCCGTTCCAGCACCTCGGCAGCTGTGGTCTCAACGGTGGTGCACAAAGGCTGATAAACGATGTTTTCAAACAGCCAGTTGCAAATAGCGTAGGCTGCATCTATGACATTGTCAGGTGTCGTTAGCATCGCTTCCTTGACCGTGGTCAGTGCTGTAGGCTGCTTGAATAGGAACAAGTTTTCGCCGCGATACTTGATGAGATAAGTATCTGTCGCCACAATGCCCGTGCTTACATAAGCGAAAGTCTTATGCGGTTCAGTGGCACCACCGAAAAGGATGCGGTTGTAGAACGCATCGTGCCCTGCCTGTAGCCAGTAGTCAGTGGACACCACCAAGTGCTCCTGCTCCACCGTCTGACAGGCATTGCTGACAGGCTGACAGCGCAGCATCACCGCATGGATGGGCACAGCTTCCGAGAACTCGACAATGGTCTGGTAGTTATACAGATATCGTTTCACACCCTCACCAATTGGTTGATAAATTTCAGTAACTTGTTCTTGTATTCCACATCCTTGAGATTGAATCGTTCCCGAGTGATGAGCCGGTTGAGTTCTTCCTCAATGTGGTCATCGACAATACTGGGCATGTGACGGAAGTAGTGCTTCACAGAATCGTATGCCAAGGCCACCCGTTCGAAGTCGTAGTCAAAACGCAGCAGCATATCCAGATTCTCGATGTTGCGACCAATCATCATGATGTAGAGTGCCTTATGGTTCTTCAGCCGTTGCTCAGCTGAACCCCAAAAGGCCAGCGACCAGTCAATGACGGGTTGCAGGCAAATGATATTCTTTTCCTGCTTGTTGCGGCATTCTTTCAGCAGCGCCAGACTCATTTCCAGATAACTGAGCGTTTCCGACAGGATGTCCTCACGGAGAAGAATGGCATTGTCCATTGCTCTCATCTGAGAAGACATCACAGTGCCAGGATTGATATCGTCATACATGATGCCGAGTATAAACTCCTCGTTGGTTTGATAGACGCCCGCCGTGTCCAAATTCTGCCAGATGGGCCAATAGTCTTCTAACTCACCATCAATCATCTTGTCATGACACTTCCGTAACAAATGCAGGGTAATATAAACCCGCTCCTCGTATCTCCCCAGCCAGTAGAGGCTGTTGGCCTTCTTAGCCGATATGATTGTATGTTTAACCATAGCTCAAAATCCTTTTAACCTTTAACTTTTAACCATTTTCCTCCAACACCCAGGTGTCCTTAAATCCACCTCCCTGTGAAGAGTTCACCACGAATGAATCAGGATTTCGTGAGAACCGCGTCAGTCCACTCGCCCATACCTTGGTCTCTTTTCCGCTAACCACGAAGGCTCGAAGATCTGCCTTGCGTTCCACAGGCTTATCATCCTCCAGTATCTCAAGATCCTTGAAGTCGATGACCTCCTGAGCGATCCAACGTCGTGGCTGGTCGATGATCAATTCCTTCAATTCTTTAAGCTTCTCTTTCGACAAATCCTTGCCGAACACCACTCCATAACCACCAGCCTCGCTAACATCCTTGATGACCAGACGCTGGATGTTCGCCAGCACATAGTCATAGTCTTTCTTGAAATACGGCAGATAGGTTGGGGCATTCTGCAGGATAGGCTGCTCTCCAAGATAATATTCCACCATCTTGGGAACGAAGTAATAAATCCCCTTGTCGTCAGCTACACCATTGCCGATAGCATTAAGAAGTGCCACATTGCCAGCCTTGTATGCCTGCATCACATTCGGAATGCCCAACAAGGAAGAAGCCTCAAAAATCAATGGGTCCATGTATTCATCACTCACACGACGGTAGATGCAGCCCACTCGGGTCTTTTCCTTGTAAATGCCCGCATAGTAAACCTTATTGTCCTCTACAAAGAGGTCGCCAGGATATGCCAACGTGGCACCAGTCTTCTCTGCAAAATAGCTGTGCTCAAAGTAAGCAGAGTTGTAGCGACCTGGAGTCAGAATGACAGAGATACCCCTGCCGTTGTTCATCTCATCCATCATCGTGGAGAGCAATTTGGAATAGTTGCGATTTTCAGCCACAGCATTCTGGGTGAAGGTCTGAGGCGACACCTTACGGGTAATCTCTCGGGCAATCATCGGATAGCTGGCACCAGAGGGAATGCGCAAATTGTCCTCCAGCACATACCATTGGCCGTCCTTTCCTTCCACAAGGTCGATCCCGGCAATGTGGGCATACACATCCCCTGTTGGGCTAATTCCTTCACATTCTGGCATATAACCTTTTGAGGAGTACACAAACTCTTCAGGGACAATGCCATCCTTGATGATGCGCTTGTCGTGATACACATCCCAAAGGAACTTGTTTAATGCTGTCACACGCTGCCTGAGACCATTCTCCAGATAAGCCCAATCACTACCTGAGATGATTCGGGGGATGGAGTCAAAGGGGAAAAGTTGCTCATTGAAAACCCCGTGCTTATACACTCCGAATCTCACGCCATATCTTTCCATCCATTTATTGACAGTGTCTCGGCTGTCAATCAGCTCATTAATCCTGATATTCATATTTATCCTGTGTTGTGTTATAAGTTTGTGTTTGTGTCTCAAAGCTAATAACAATTATACTCCTTATTAATTCTCACATTGGCAACTTTATTCTCTTTCACAGTGCAAAGGTACATCATTTTGAATAACTGCCAAAACAAACAAGAAGAAAATTATCAATAATGATACTATTTTAACACAAAACAATGCTTTTTGAAACATTTTATGCGAAATACATTTCAAATTGAAAGCATTTAAAAGTATTTACTTTCTATTTGAAATCATCAAAGAATTCTTCATCTTGCATCAAAGCGCTACCTCATTCCTACACAAAAATCCACCTCAAATGCCTTTTTTTGCAAAGATACAAAAAAATCTCCCGTATTCCATCAGAACACGGGAAACTTTTCATTTATCATTTTTCATCATTAGTGTCCCGTTAAAATTGGGACGAGTTAAATATTAATCAAATAACCCCGGAATAAGGGGACCAGATTGCTCTTTGAAATCATTGGAATAAGTCTTATCAAACAGTTCTCCGAGCGGAGTCTTGTCCGTAAGTGACATGCTGAGGATTTGCAAGACTTCATAGGTCGAGCGTTTCAACTTCCTGTCATGCTGGACAATCGCCACGAGACAGTATGCAGTGATGGCCGCACTGATCTGTATTCTGACAGCGTTCTCAGTAGTTCCCCAGAACTTCTTGATTTTGAGGTGCTGCTTGAGCCACTTGAAGAACAGTTCTATCTGCCATCGGTTCTTGTAGAGGTCGGCTACCTGCTGGGCTGTCAAGTCCATCGCGTTGGTCAGGAACATGAATTCCCTGTCTTGTCCTTCGTCATAGAATCGGACGAGGCGCAGATGTTCGGGATAGTCCTTGACACTCTTATAGACCGTCAGTTCAATCTTGGCATCGGTGAGTATGTTCTTCGGCAACCTCCGTTTCCACTTGACGCATCTGTATTGCAGATTTGTCTTGGCTCTGACAACGAAGAAGGACTCCATCCGTTGTATGCGGTAAAGCTCCTTGAAGTTGTTATAGCCTCGGTCAAATATGTAGTAAGCATCTGTCTCATAAGGGATTGCCTTCATGGCCTTGGAGTCATGGACAGAAGCGGTAGTGATGTGATAGAAGGCTGGCACTTGTGCTTCCAGATCATAGAGGACATGAGCCTTGACACCGCCTTTCTTCTTGCGGAACTTCGCCCACCAAAACACAGAGAGACATAGCGGTATCGTCGTTGAGTCGAAGGCATAGACCTTTCCACCGAGCTTGAATATGCTCTCTGCACGTTTCTCTCGTGCCTGCGACATCATGTAGAATGCAAACTCCTCAAAGATGCGGTAGTCACGGTTCTGATTGGCGGTTGCAAGTGTCGTCTTTGCTATGGGCTTACGTCCCAAGCCGAGATGGAAGCACTTGGACCGATGGGCTTCTATAGCCACTATCACGTCGCGCAGACTCTCACGGTTACTGAGTTGGCCGAACATCAGCGCCAGAAGTTGGTTCCAGCAGGTGAGATGCTTGACATACTTGTTTCCATCGTACTTGTCAACAAGACGACGGAACTTGTCATTGTTCAGGAACTCTATCAGTTGTGCGAATACATATTTGTCTTTGTTCATCTGCAATCCCTATTAAAAGGCTGCAAAATTACAAATTCAAATCGTCGCGCACTTAAAACTGCTCGTAAAAGACTTTATTTCAGCGATTTCAAAGAACGATTAGTCCACTTTAACGGGACAGTAGTGA
>Ga0256407_10005696_pt1 | contig 19743 bp, 14 predicted proteins | sample RumenRJG_04DNA_FD_193489 | JGI IMG/M metagenome (GOLD analysis project Ga0256407, IMG submission 193489) | Bovine rumen microbial communities from Lethbridge, Alberta, Canada - RJG_04 | ecosystem: Host-associated > Mammals > Digestive system > Stomach > Rumen | place: Canada: Alberta... | reverse complement strand
TCCCCAAATTTTATATATTATTATTTTTTATTCAATTTTTTATTCATTTTTTTTTTTAATTATTATTATTTGATATAAAATTCCTTTTTTTCATTTAAATTTATTCAATTACTATAAATATCATACAATATTTATTTAATATAAATATCATACAATATTTATTTAATATCTAAAATTCCTTTTTTTCATATATTATATTTTTAAATATTTAAGATCCTTTTTTTCATATAAATATATTTAAATATCTAAAAGCCCTCTTTTTTATTTTTTTTACTTTTTTTATTTATTATTTAAAATATTATTATTTTTTTTAATTTTTTTTATTTATATTTATATATTTATTCTATTATATTCTGAGTATAATCTTCTTCCTTTTTTTCTTCTTTAAATGATAACTGTTGTTTATCATCTATTATAAAATACATATTTTTAAATTTTTCCTTTTGTTCAAATTGTTTTTGAATAATTTCATCATAAATACTTTTTTCAAATAATGAATATTCTTTACACATTTTTATATATTGTTCCAAAACACTTTTATAATTTCTTCTTTTAACAGTTAAGTTATCTAAATTTACTCCTGAAAATAATAATAATTTATCTGGCATTTTATTAACAAATTCAAATAATTTATCAATTGAATCTATATCTTTAAAATATTCTGTTAAGAATTCTGTAATTGCTTGATATTTTTCTCTTTGAATAGTACAAAAATTATTTAATAAATTATTATAATCTTTTAATTCTCTTGATTTAGATGTTATTTCTCTTTTTTCTTTTTCAATTTCAATTTTTTTAATTTCAAATTTTGATTTTTTTTCATTTGAAGAATATGCATCATCTTGATTTTTTTTTGTATATTTACTTAAACTTTGAAAATATTCCGAATAAATTTTATTAATAGCATTATTTTCTCTAACAGCTTCTTCATATTTTTTTTTTAATTGAATAATAGTTCTTTTAGCAATTTCAAAAACTTCATCAGATCCATCAATTTTTTGTTCAGAATGCATATTTTTATATGCATAAACCCATTTTTTATCTTCAGTTAATTCAATTTCTTTTAAAAAATATAAATCCATTGAACAATAAGTTTGATCTAATCCACTACAAATACAATGAGCATAATTTCTATTTCCTTTATTAAAAAATAAATTATATGCACTTTTATGACCAAAACGAGGTGTTGGTCCAATATCACCAATAAATGGATTTGAACAATCCATCATTTTTAAATCTACATAAATTAAAGAATTTGTTATTTTATATCCTGATTCTTTTTTATTTTCTTTTATTTTTCCTCCAAAAATAACTAAAGTATCTCTTTTAAAAAAATTCATAGTATGATATGCTCTTAATCCAGGTTTTACACCTGAAATTTTTAAAATTGACCATAATTTAGTATCAAAAGAAAATCTATAGAAATTTTCATCATCTAAACCTTTCTCACCTTCTCCTCCATATAATATAATATAATCTTGATAATAAACCATTGAATGACCTTTTCTTGGTCCTGGTGATATATTATCATTTATATTCATTTCAGTAATTAAAGTATTTTTAGGAATATCATCTAAAGTATTTTGTACTGGTAAATTCATAGGAATCCAAACTGACCCTCCAACTTTATCATTTTCTAATTCTTTAAAATTTAATTTTGCTATAAATCAATAAAAAAAATTTTTACAATAATCATATTTATGCATATCACTTAATAATTTATTTTCTCTTCCAATATTACAACCTCCATAAATATAAAAAGCTTTATCATTTGTTTTGACTCCTGCATGATAAAATCTTGATAAAGGTTGATCCATTGTGAATACTTTTCTCCAACAATATCTAGTTGTATCTAAAAAATAAGTATCTCCTAATGATAATTCTTTATTCCTTCCACCATAAAAAAAAAAATTTGGTTTATCATACCATCCTACTGCAAAACATAAATCTTTTGGTTGTTCTCCTATACAATTTTTTTTTGACCATTTTTTAGTATTCATATCAAAAATAAATACATCTGCATATCGTAAATGTGAAACTCCTGAAAATAATAAATATTGATTTTTCTCTGGGATATTTATAAATAATGCTCCTTCTCTTCCAGCTGGTCTTTCAGCACCTATTATTATTTTATTATTTTAAATTTTTATTTTAAATTTTTATTTTTACTTCCTTCGCCTTCTAATTTTTCCCAGATTAAAGAATATTTTTTTGAAGATGACATTTTTCAAATTTTCAAACAATTTATTTTTAATAATATTTCAATAATAAAAATTAAAAAATTAAAAAATTTATATCTTTCTTTATATGTATTTTACATATAAACTTTTAAGTATATTATATTAAACAATCTCATTAAAATGATAAAATTATATTTTTAAATTTTAAAAGAGAATAATCTTCAAAATTTATTAAATTAAATAAAATAAAATTTATATAATAAAAAACAAATGAATCAAATGAGTAAATCAAATGTAACTTTATGGAAAAATCGTGATAGTGCAGATGCATCAAAAAGTCAAACTCTTCCTAGAATAAATACAAATTTAAGAAAAAATGATGATTCAAAACAAATAGAAGGAGAATTTATTGAAAATTTAAAGAAGCAAATTTACTTTATGGAAATGGAATTAAAATTAATGAAAGAAAGAGAACAAGAAATACAAAAAAGTGGAGGATTTACACAATTATTTAATGATGAAAGAGATCCTTCAACTCATATTTTACAATTAAAAACAAAATATGCTGCAATGAGAAAAAAAATGGAAGATCAAATATTAGATTTAAATGATAAAAAAAGAGAAGTTACTGGATTAAATGTTGCTTTAAAAGCTAAATTAGATACATTACAAAAACTTGAAAAAGAAGCAGCAATAAAATATCAAGAATATACAACAAGAGGAAATGAAAAATTAAATAATTTAAATGGTGATTTTATTAATAAAAATAATGAAAGAGTTGAATTAGAAGCAAATAATAATTTAGAAAAAAATAATTTAAAAAATGAAATTAAAAGAAATGAAGATTTAGATTATGAAATTACTTCAGGAACAGAAATGGATAAAATGGCAAAAGAAGATTTTGAAGCAGAAATGAAATTAATTGAAGATATGACTGAATTAAAAACAAAAACTTATGATGAAACAAATAATAAAATAAAAGAAAAAGATGCACAAACAACAGAAGAACCTTATTATAAAACAGAAGCTGAAAAAAATGAAGGTTATAAAAAAAAAATTCAAGATCTTTCTAAAAAATTATTAGAATTAAATACTCAAGCTGAAGGAATGGAAATTGTAAATGATTATTTAATAAAAAAAAAAGCTGATGTTATTAATGAAAGGAAAAAATATGTTGATTTAAATGTTGAATTAAGACATGAAATTGATGCAAAAAATCAATTAAATCAAATTAGAATTCAAAAAAAAGTAAAAGAACATAATTCAGAAGAAATTCAAAATTTAAATGAAAAGTTAAATGAACATAATGAAAAAATAAAAGATCAAGAAGAAAATATGAATAGACAATTAGGTTTAATTAAAAAATATACAAATGAAATTATTCTAAAAAAAATACAATTAAAGCATTTTGAAGAACAAAGACAAGATTTAACAGAATCAATTGATGCAAAAGTAAAAGAATCAACTGAATTAAAAGAAAAATTAGAAGAATTAACTAAACAAAATGAAGAATTAAAAGCAAAAATTGGAAAGGAAAAAACAGATAATGAATTAAATAGAAATAGAAATAAACTTTTAGCTGAAGAACATTCTGCAATTTCTAGTAAACTTGATTTTATTGTTCAAAATTATGATTATACTACTAATTTAAAGAAAATTAAAATGGAAGATCTTAAAAATTTGGCAGAAACTAATACAATGGTTAATGGAACAATTGATACTTTTGTTGATAAAATTGGTAACTTTAAAAAACAAAATATTAAAAATATTCTTTCTATTGTTGATGATGAGTAAAAAAAAATTTTTAATTATTTAAATTTAATTTTTATTTTTTTATAAACTTGATTAAAATTTCATTAAAAAAAAAAGTAAAATAAATAAAAAAAAATCCTTATTAAATTCATTTTAATTTGTATTTGTAATAATTAACCAAAAAAAATTTAATTTTCCTCATTATGGCTTTTTTCTTCTTTAAAAGTGATCATATCAGGTAAAGGATGTGGAATTCCAAATCCTCTTCCACTTCCAGCTTTAGGATTATATCCAATCATAATTTTAACTTTGACACCCATAATTCCTTGTCTTAATTCAATATGTCTAACAGCAACATCAACAAAAGTTCTTTTAGGTTCTCCAGTATGAATCATATATCCATCTTTAAATTTCATACTTTTTGCTCTTTGTTGTCTTAATTTTCCTGAAATAATAACTTCACATCCTTTAGCTCCTTTCTTTAACATAGTTCTAATAACATACATAGCAACACTTCTAACTGGAACTCCACTTAATAATCTTCTTTTTAAATATTCTGCTTGTTCTTGAGCATTTATACCAAAATGTGTTGTTTTCTTTGCTGTAAGTGTAAATTTATGATCTTGTGTTTTATTAAAACCAAAACGTTGTTCTATTAATCCTTTTAATTCTTTTATTTTTATACCTGCTTTTGTTTTTTGATCCATTAATTCACCAAAACGAGATACTAATACACGAACTTCTGTTGCTCCTTTTGTAAAGTTTACTTCTATTCCACTGAAACCAAAATCTGCTAAAGCTTTTTGGAGAAGTTCATTTACTTCTGCACGAAATACACCATCTGCTACAAATTTCTTTTTGGTTGACATGTATTTTTTGTCCATTTTTGATTTTTGTAATATCTAAAAAGAAAATATTTATTTTAATATATTAAAATAATTATTTTTTTTAGATATTATTCTTTTTTTATTTAAATAAACCTGCAATTAAAATTTAATTTTTATTTAAAATAATTCTAAAATAAGAATTAAAAAAATAAATTTAATCTGTTATAATAATAAAAATATATAAAAAAAAAAATGTTTTATTTTAGAGTTTTCTTACTTTTAGCTGTAACAATTTCAATGTATAAATTTTATGGATTGTCAGCTGGACTTTTAGGATTGGCAATTTCAATAGGAAAGATATTATATACATTAGGTTATATGAAAAGTATTAAAATTTTCAAAACATCATTTTCAAAAGGAATAGTTTTTACGAAAGATTATACTGGATCATATAAAAATATTTATATTGCTTTTAAAGAAGCAGAAACTTTAATTCATAAATTTCGTCTTGGGAATGATTATAAAATTATTGGATTATATTATGATAATGATAAAACTCCAGATGATAAAAAAAGAGCTTGTGTTGGATTATATAAAAAATTAGTTTCACAAGATGATAAAGTTGATTTGAATTTAGAAGATTTTTGTAAAGATAATAATAATGGTTTTAAAATATCCAATTTTGAAGCTACTCCTGCTCTTTATGCTACTTGGGATTTTGTTAATACTTTTTCAATGATGATTGGTATTAAAAAATTTTATGCTGAATTACATGATTCTTTAAAAAATAAATATTTTAGAAAAAATTATAAAATTGAATCTGAAGAAGTTAAAGTATGTATTGAATTATATGAATCTGATACTTCTTTAAAATTTTATGTTCCTTTAACTCAACAAGAAAGTTTTTTAATTCATGATGATTTTAAAAAAAAAGAATAAAAATATATTAAGTAAAAAATTAATTTATTATTCTAATAAAACTTTTTATTTAATACTAATAAAAACAAGAATTGATAAATAAATTATCTTTTAATATATTTATATTATAATTTACAATTTTATTTGTTTTTTTAAAGAATATTTAAAAGAATATTCCTTCGGTGTTAATACAATTGGTTCTAGAAGGTCATTATCAATAAAATTTGAATAAATATATAAATATTTCTTTTTAAATGATTCTAATTTATTTTTTTTTTTATTTTTTGGTTTATAAAAATTATATTGTTTATCTAAAATTTCGAATTCTTTCTGTTTAAAAATGTTATCTTTAATTTTTTCATAAAAGTTTTTTAATGTAAAATTTGCATTTTTTTCTCCTTTTAATTGAGCTTCTGGTTTAATTAAATAATCATTTAATGATATTCTTTTTTGTGAGTTTGATTTGAAAATTTTATTTTTTTTTAAATTAATTTTATTTTTAGTTAATTGAGGAAATAAAATTTTCTCTTTTTGTTGAGAAGAATCAATATTTTGAAAATTATTAAATTTAAATGTAGTAAGATTAAATGGACTATTATTATTAATACTATAAAAAGTTGATATTTCAGAATTAAATCCATTACTTGAACTTCTTTTTTTCCCAACATTTAAATTTAAAATTTTACTGTTTCTAAAAAGTAATATTCCTACTTGATTCTTTATCATTTTTATTTATTATGAATTTTATTGTATTTTTTATATTTTAATAAAAAATAATTTAATGGATAATAATGAAAATGTAACAATTAATTCAAATGAATATGATTTCTCAGATATATATCCAATAGATTTTAATTTAGAAAGACAATTTATCAATGAAATAGATAATTTTTTAACAAATACAAAAGATTTATCATTTGATTGGAAAAAAAGAGAAATATCATTAAGAAAATTAGGTGGAATTATATTAGGAAATCAAGGACATAATCCATTAATGGTAAAATTCTTTAATCAAAAAATTCATATTAACTTATTATGTCAAATGGGAGATTTGAGAACAAGTGTAATGAAAGTAGCATGTAAAATAACATCATTATGTGCAAAAGAATTAGGAATTTCAATTGAAAGTTCAATTTCAAATATGATAACAAAATATAATTTATATAAACAAGTTGGAAGTACAAATAAAGTTATAAGTGATAATAGTTCAAAATGTATTTATAATTTAATAAAATATGTTCAAACTTCTAAAATGATTATTAATGTTTGTGATCAAATAAATAATAAATCTAATGCTATTAGAGCTTGTAGTGCTAATAATTTAATATTTATTGTTGGTAATTATAAAGGTATAATTATTAATAAGAATAGACAATTAATTGAAGATACTATGAAATGTTATTTAAGTGATTCTAATGGTGATGTTAGAAGTAATGCTAGAAAAATATATATTGTTTATAAAAAAAGATATCCTGATTTTGCTGGAATTTTTTTTAATTTATTAGATAGGAATATTCAAAAACAAATTATAGAAGATGAAAAAAATGGTGTAAGTAATTTTATTGAAAATTATAAAGATATTTTAAATAAAAATGATAATGAAAATGATAATATAAATAAAAATGAGAATTTAAAATATAATAAATCATTAGTTTATAAATCTTCAAAAACTTTAAATGATAAAAATATGAATTTCACTAATAAAAGAACAAGAATTGTAAGTTCTTTTAATAAATCACCAACATTAGAAGAAAAATCACCTGAAAAAAATATAATAAAAACTGAAAAAAACATTATAAATAATGAAAGATATGTTACAAAAAGCCCTAACTCATCAAAAATATATAAAAAAATTCCTGTTTCAAATCCTAAAAGTAATGCTGAAGCATTAAAAAATTTAAATAGTAAATTAGAACAATTAAAAATATTATCTGAAGGTTATCCTAATTATATAAATAATCAAGAATTAAAAGAAAAAACAGAAGATAAAATTTTGAATAATATTAATAAAATTGAAAATACTGATGTGACAGATAAAAAAGTAAGTTTTTTTTTATATTTTTATAATGATTTTAATAACATATTTAATGAAATTGATATAATATCTAAATTAACTATTAAAAAAATGATTGATATACATATTGAAAATTTAACTGAAAGTACAAAATCTTTAATTTCTCAAATATTAAAAAACTTAATGAAAATGATATTCTATATTCCAAATATTTTTAATGACTATGATATAAGTACAATAGTTAAATTAACAATAACTCATATATCATCAAAAGATTCTGAATTGATAAAATTATGTAATCAATTATTAGAAATTATAAGAAAAAAATGTGATAATATAATAATATTTAAAGCAATATTTGAATTATTAAAAGATGGAGATTGTGATGAAGATATTTGTTATGAAATATTAACTTTATTAATTCCAAATTGTAAAGAATTAATTAATAATAATGAACAATTTAAAAACTATTTTTTAATATTATGTAATGCAAATATTACTAGTAAATCAATTGGAAATTTATTAGAAATTTTATATAAAAATAATAAAAATTCTTTTTCTCATTGTTTTGAGAATGAAACAAATGAAAATAAAAAAAAAATGTTAATGTTACTTGAACAAAATAATTGTTTCTTTATTAAAAATTTAAAATATAATGACTTTGAACTTTATAATGACTATGAAAAAAAAAGAAGAGAAAAAAATAAAATAAATGATATAGAATTATTAGAAGATATTGATAATAATGTAATGCCAAAAGCAAGTGATAATATAATAAATTTAAAAGAAAAAAAAATATCAAACTCAATTCCAGAAGAAGTAATAAATGCAATTAAAGAAAGTGATTATGAAATATTTTTAAATTATATGTCTTCACATAAATCATATGTTCCTGAATTTTTTTTATTAATGTCAAATATGAAATATAATAAAAATGATAATGCAATTGCTTTAATAAATTTTACTTATGGATTATTATCTTCTCCAGTTTATGATATTGATTTAAATGCTTCAATGCAATTAATGATTAATCAATTAATTAATTTATTAACTATTAATTCTACTAATTTTCCTTTAGTTGAAGCAATAAAAGAAGTTTTTAATATGATTCCTTTTAGATTAAATACTGAAAAATATTTTAAAATAATATCTAAATATTTAATTACAGGAAATGATGTTTTATTATTACAAATTTTAATTTTGAATATTAAAAATTTTGTAGTAAATAATAAAGAAAAAGATTTAAATAAATTACTTCCTTCTTTTATATTTGGTGTTTTTAATATGTTAAATCATCAATCAAATGAAATAAGAAAATATGCAGTTGATTGTTGTGTTGAAGTATATTTAATTATTGGATATAAATTTGAATCTTATTTATCACACTTATCACAAAGTCATCAAAATTTAATTAAAATATTTATTAAAAAGAAAACTGGTAATTAAAAAACTATAAATAAAAGATATATTTTTTTATAAATATCATTTTATTTAAATTAAAAAATTATATAAAATTTAAATTAATATTTTTTTTTAAATAATTTTAATATTTTTTTTTTTTTTTTTTTTTTTTTTTCTTTTTTTTTCCATTATTTTTCTCATCATCACTATTTTCAACTCCACTATTAATAATAATATAATCATTATTATTTTCTTTTAAAGTATTTTTTCTTTCATCTAATTTATTATAATTTTTACTATGAATTTGTTGAATTAAATACATAAAAGCTTTTTCAATATTAACAGCCTGTAATGCACTAACTTCTAAAAATCCAGCATTAATTTCTTTAGCTTTTTGAAAAGCTTCTTCTTGTGAAATTTGTCTTGCTTCTTCTAAATCACATTTATTACCAATTAATAAAATATTAATATTTTCATCACTATTATTTTTTATTTCATTAATCCATCTATTTATATTATTAAATGTTTCTTTTCTACTTATATCATATACTAATAAAGCACCTTTTGCTCCTTTGTAATATATACTTGATACTGATTTATATTTTTCTTGTCCTGCTGTATCCCATATTTGAATTTTTATTTGTTGATTGTTTAATGTTAATATTTTACTACCAAATTCTACTCCTACTGTTGCTTTTGTGTCTATACTAAATTCATCTCTTACATATCTTGATAATATGTTTGATTTTCCTACTCCTGAATCTCCTATTATTACTATTTTGTATAATATATCAAAATTTTCTTCATTCATTATTTTTATATATTTTCTTATTTTTTGTTGTATTATTTTTTTAATTTTTATTTATTTTGTAAAATATTTAATAATTCATTTATTTTAAAAAATAAAATTTTTTTTCAATTTTATATTTAATAAATTTTTATTCAAATTTATCATTATAATATACTTTAATTTTTTCAGTATTATCTCTTTTTTTATCATCTTTACCAGTTGATCTAGCATTTCCATTTGGATAAATTTTTAATGTTGAAGCAATAATTCCTCTTAATTCATCATCACTCATATCTCTAACTTTCTTAAATAAAATCCAATATACTTCATCATTACAACCAAATGGGTAATTAGAAGGGAAAGTACCACTTCCTATATACCAAAAATAACCAGTTTTATCATTAGTATATTTATCTAATTCAATTGAACTAACTTTTGATAAAACATATCTTTTATATAAATTTGTTTTTTCATCTTCATTAACTTTATAAAATCTATTTATTACTTTACTTTTTTTATTATTTTGAGTACTGAAAAAAATTGATATTCCTAAATTTTCAGGACAAATTGATTTTGAATTAATTTCTTTTTTATGCATTATTTGTATTTCTATATCATTTTTAGTATCATCAAAAGTATGTTCTGAAAAAATATGAAGACGTAATTTTTTAGCATCATAAATACATGATATATTTTTATATTTTATAAAAGCTTTTGCTTTTATTTTATCATTAATATCCATTTCTAAATTATTATCAAGTTCTTCTCCATTTAAAGGAGGATAATATGTTTTAATAAATTGAACTGTTGGAATTTCTTCTGTAAAAACACCATTTTTATTATTAGTTAAAAATTCATAAAATTTTATATTAATTGGTGATTGATTTTCAATTGAACATTCCCATTCATCATTTCCACCATTATAATTAATTCCATTTTCTGTTGTTTGAATTGAATAAAGAATATTTATGAAAAAAATAAAAAAATATATATTTTTCATTTTTAATTTAAATATTATTTCTTTTTGAAGATTAATATTTATTATATATAATTTTGTTCTCAGTTTTAATTCAAAAAAATGATATTTATAAATATAAATTATTAAACATTATTTCTTGAAAATTATTTTTCTTTTTATTTGTTTATTATTATTATTGATTAATTTATCTTCTTTTGAAATAAAATTTTGTTTTTCATTACTTTTATCCAGTGCTTTTGAAAAATGTATTTTTTTCGGTTTTATTATATCTTTTAATTCATTATTTAACTTTTGAAGTTTATTTTTTTCTTCTTCTGATTTATTTTTTTTATTTTGATATCTTTCAATAATATCTTTACAGTACTTTTTTTGTAAAATTGACAATTTATTTCTATGGGAAAAAATAACTGATATAAATATTGAAATTAAATAATTTTTTGTTAATTGAACAATTTTTGATAAATCATTTTCATTAATCATTTTTTTCCATATTTTAATTTCATTATTTAATAATAATGTCATATTTTCATATTTAGTTCTTGGATTTGAAATATCACTTCTCATTTTTTTAATATCAACATTTTTACTTTTTGATTTTAATTTATTATATTTTTTATTAAATAAATAAAATTTATATGTAAAAGTGTCATAAATATTTTTATATTTGTTATATATTTTTATTAATGAAATATACTGTTTACGGAAAGTAATTTGTAAATCAATAATTTTTTCAATTAAAAATTGAGTTTCCAAATTTATCATATTATTATTTATTGATTTTAAATATTCTTCATTATAAAACATTAAAAAATCCCTTTTAACATCATTAAATATTTTATTTGATTTATCATTAAAATCATGATATATTAAATTTGATTTATATAAAAAATTTTTATCATCATCACTTATACTAAGTTCATATGATGAATTATTATCTTTATCAAAAATAATATCTTGACTATCATTTTTTACAATAATTTTTTCACTTTCAATTGATTTTTCAGAATTATCATCTTCAGAAATTATAAATTTTTTATCTTTAAAAAATTTATTTTTATATTTTTTTATTTTATCATCTTCAATTATTTTTTGACTATGATTTTTTCTATTATTTTTTTCTAAAGGTGATTTATCTTTTATTCTTTGAGAAGGAGGAGTTTTTATTCTTTTTGGAATCCTATTTCTTGTAGTTTGTGATATATTTTTATATAAATTTAAATTAGAATTTGAATTATTATTTTTTGAAGTTTGAATAAATAAATTTTGCTTTTCCCTTAAATTAAAATTTTTTATTGAATTTGAAAATATATCATTTAATTCATATAATTTTTCTTTATTGTTTGATTTAAAATCTATTATTTCTAAATTACTATTTATTTTTTTAAATGATTTTGAAGGAGGAATATTTTTTATTGTTCCTATTTTTTTTGTTGTTAAATTTTTTTGTGAAAAATTTTTTTCTGAATTATTAAAAGGTGAATTAATTTTATTCTTATTTGATTTATTTTTTATTTGTATTATACATTGAATAAAAATTTTAAAATTAGGAATATTATTAAATATACTTGAAATATTTAACCATTTTGATTCATTTGAAGGAATATAATCTAAAAAACCAATTATATTTGAGTTTTTTAATATTGAAATTTTGATTAATGGATAATTTAATTTTTTATTATATTTATTAATATGTAATATAGTTATATCTTGTTTTAATATATTTTTTTCAAGATTTGATATTACAACTTTCGAATTTTCAAATGTTAATAAAAGTGAAATTTTATCATTTTGAGAAGTCTTAATATCATTAATAGAAGGAATAATTTCCATAAATTGGAGCCTAATTTCCATTAATTTATTTTTATTATAATAACTTTAGAACTTAATTAAAAAACAATTTATATTAAAATTAAACAAATGCAAATAATATATATTTATTTAAAATTAAAAATCAAATCAAAAAATTTTGTGTTATTTATAGCAGAAATATAGATAATATAAATAAATGTATTCAATTAATATATAATATTATTTATTTTTTATTTTTGGGTTATTATATATAACATTAATAAGATAATTATACTCATAATATATATATTTTTTTAAAGTTAATGAATATTTTAATCTTATTTAACAATTTTGTATATTTTTTACTATTTATTAAAATTTAATTCAACTTATATAAAAAATTGATTTATTTCATTTTTTTTTACATTAAAATTTCTAAATAAAAAGAAAAAAAAACAAAAATAAAAAGAAGATTCAAAATTAATTATTTTTTATACCAATTGAAGATAAAAAATACAAAAAATATACTTAATAAAAATTAAAATTGAATATATATAACTTTATATTTAATCCTAAAATACGTTATTTCAAAATTATATTATTTGTAATCTTTAATTAAATTAAAAAAATAAATAAAGTTGTAAATTTTAAAAATAAATCATATCTTTAATAAAAAAGAATTTCCTGAAAAAAAAATAATAAGACTTTCATATATAGAAAGTATATTACTAATTATTTAATAAATATCATTTTTTTTTGTTTAAATAAAAATATTAATGTCCTCTATTTCTGATTCTATTATAAGTCACAATAAAGATATTGACATTTTAAATGATGAAACCTCAAAAACATCAAATTTAGAACAAGAAGAATTTCAAAATATAAAAAAGAAAAAAGTTTGTAAAAGAAGAAATAGATATGAAGAATTATTAGAAGACACCTTCCTTTCACATATTGGAGAACAAAGAAAAAAAGAATATAAATTTAATAATTTAAATGAGGAAGTTAGAAATATTTTAAATAAAAAGAGAAATATATCAAATAATCAAAAATTAAATGACAATAAAAAACAAAATAAAAAAAAAGATATTAACAATATTAAAAAAACAACCATAAATTTTCATGGGGATAATTATAAAAAAACTTTTTCTCCAAATAATTTTATGAAATATAATTTTAATTTTGTTCAAAGAGAACAATATAAATCAAAAAAAGCAATTACAAATAAAGAAAGACAACATGTAAATTTACCATTACCCTATTCAATATTTACAAAAATGAATCAATTAAATAATATACCAAAAAAAATTTGGTGTCCATATTTATATAAAAATGATATAAGTTTAAAGGAAATTTTAAATCAAATTGAAAAAGTTTGGCCTAAGCATGTTTATAAATATAAAGAAGATTTAGCTTTAGATATTATAAAAGATAAAAATTATCAAATCAATAATATTTGTCAATTTATAAAAAGTAATGAATTTATTTTATTTCTTCAAAAATTAAAAAAAAATATATGTAAAGATGAATATATATTTTATTAGACAATGGTAAATATTATTACTATATTTTTTATATGTATGTATCAATTATTTTTATCAAAATTATTTTTTAATTTTTTTTTAAATTATATTTTTAATTTTTAATATGAATAATGCTTTATGTAAAGAAAAGGTATTTAATAATGTAAATAATCAAAATACAAAAAAAAATACAGAAGGAATATTTTATGATAAACCTTTTTATGATAAAGAAAAATCAATGTTAAATTTAATTCCAGTACAAAATAATGAAAATAAAATAATATATAAAGGTACATATAGTAATGTATATTTATATAAAGATATTAAAACAGAAGAATTAATATCAGTTAAACATATTGAAAAACAATTATATATAAAATATTTAAATACAACACAAATAATTTATAATGAAATTGAAATTCAAAGTAGAATTGTTCATCCAAATATTATAAGATTATATAATATATATGAAAATACATCATCTATATATTTATTAATGGAATTTGCAAAAAATGGGAATTTATATTCATTAATAAGAAGAAGAAAAGGTATGAATGAAAAAAATGCATATAATTACTTTTCTCAAATAGTAAATGCAGTATATTTTTTACATAAAAATAACATAATTCATAGAGATATTAAACCAGAAAATATTGTATTAGATGAATATGAAAATTGTAAATTATGTGATTTTGGTTTGAGTATAATTTTAAATGATAATTCAAAAAGAAATACAATTTGTGGTACATTAGAATATATGGCTCCAGAAATAATAAAAAATGAAGGTTATGAAAAAACAATTGATATTTGGTCTTTAGGAATTTTACTTTATGAAATGATTCATGGATATTGTCCTTTTAATTCAAATGATAATAATAAAAATAATATTATTTTAAATAAAATAATAAATGAAAATTTTGAAATTAAAAAAGATATTAGTAATGAATGTAAAGATTTAATTCAAAAAATGTTAGAAAAAGATTATAAAAAAAGAATAACAATAGAAGAAATTTTAAATCATCAATTTATGATTAAAAATAAAGAGAATCAAAAATATATTATTAAAATTTATCAAAATGATAATATTTTTAATACAAAAATTGAAATGAAAAAAATTAAAAAATATAGTTCAAATCTCTTAGGTCAAAATTATAATTATCATTCATCATCAAAAAATTATTTTAATAATATCTTTAAAAATAAAATAAAATATTTTACTCAAAATCTTTTATTAGATGAGAATATAACAGATAAAATAAATACAAATTATAGTTCTTCTCATTTAATTAATTTCAAAAATGGAAAAAAAAATATAATAAAATTAAAATTTACTATGAAATCACCTAATAATAAAAAACATTTTTTCTCATCAAACAATAATATTAAATCAAATGAACTTTTTAATTCAAAAAATAAAAACAATGAAATGATTGAAAAAGAAAATAAAGAAATTGTAAGAGAATCATCATCAATACAAAGTCCTCAAAATGATACTAAATTAGATTTTTCTGTATTTGGAAATTTAATAGAATATCTTAAATAAGTATAAATATTGTATTTTGTGTATTAAAAACATTTTTATTTAAATTATTAAAATATATTTATATTTTTCAAACATAAAAATATTCAAAAAAAATAAAATCATTTCTTCAAATCAAATATCTAATATTCATTCTAATCTTTATAAAACATATCTTAATAATTTCAAAAAAATAAATAATAGTATTATTTATTATAACTATCCAGTTAGGAAAATAAAATTGTAATAAAAAATCTTAGTTATATAAAAGTGTAAATAAGAATAAATAGTTAGTTTTTTTATTTCATTATATATTTTTCCAATTTTTTATTTAAAAGAGAAAATCAATAGTTATAATATTATATAGGATGAAAATAAATATTTTTTTTAAGTGAAGAAATTAAATTTTTTCATTTAATTTGAATAAAACATTTAATAAATAAATAATATATTTACTTTATTAATAAATAAATTATTATGACCATTTAATTATTGAAAAATTATTTATAAATATAATATATAACGCTAATCAATTTTTAATAAAAATGATTTGCAAATTTTGTGACGAAAAAATCAATATAAAAAACCCATTATCATTTACTTGTGGACATTTTATATGTAATGAATGTTGTATAAATAATTTAATTAAAATTGGTTTTGATGAAAGAGTTAATTATGCATTTAAAGAAAATTTTTCTTTATTTTGTAATTGTGAAAAAGATGGAATATTAGATATTGATTATAATAATTATTATGATAAATTAAATTTATTAATTAATTCAGAACATATTTTGAATGATATTTCAAAGAAAAAAGATATAATAGAAAAAAGTTTAAAATTATTTCAAAGAAGGAATTTTGAAGATTTTTTTTCTTTTTTAAATGAAGAAGAAAGTAAAATTAGGGATTTAATTGAAATAAGAAAAGAAGAAATATTAAGTGAAATAAAAGAAATAATAAAAATAGGAAATAAAATATTAAATATATATACAAATTACTTTGAAAAAATAACAAAAAAAATAACATTTATTTTTTTAATATTAAGACAAAATTCATTGATTCATTATTCAAAATTAAATGGTTCAATAATTGACAAATTATTATTTGAAAAAATGAATTATGAAATATCATCATTTTCAATAGATTTAAATTTAAAAAATTTTGGATTAAACACTTTAAAAACAGATATAAACAAAATATTACAAAATATTAATTCATATAATGAATTTGAAAATCAAATAGATTTCAAAATCCAATCAACAAAACATATTTTAAAACCAAAATACTCATTCGATAATGCACATTTAGGAAGTATATATTCATTATATAAAATAAATAATGAAACAATTGCATCATGTTCCGATGATAAATTGATAAAATTTTGGAATATAAATAATAAAATAAATACTAAAATTTTACATCATAAACATCCAGTTTATTCTTTTTTTTATAATCAAAATAAAATAATATCATCTTCATCAGATAAAACAATAAGAATATGGGAACTTGAAAATAATAATTTAGATATTAATGATAATTTCAAAAAAATAAATAATGTAAATATAATATATTCACTTTGTAAAATATCAGATGAAATTTTTTGTACAAGTTCATCAGATAAAACAATAAAAATTTGGGATTTTAAAACAATGAAATTATTAAATACTTTAATAGGACATAATGATGCAGTTTACTCAATAATAAAATTAAAAAATGAAAAATTATATTCTTGTTCTGGGGATAAAACAATTAAAATTTGGGATTTAGCAACAGGAATATGTGAAAATACATTAAAAGGTCATTTAAAATCAATTTATTCAATTTGTGAATATGAAAAAAATAAAATTGCTTCTGCTTCTGCAGATAATAGTATTAAATTATGGGATTTAAATATAGTAAATGATAATTTAGAAATTAATTGTTTTAAAACTTTATTTGGTCATTATAATTCAGTTAATAAAGTTGGTAAATTAAAAGATGGATTTATTTTTTCTGGAAGTGATGATAAAACTATTAGAATATGGGAAGTTAAAAATTTATTTATTTGTAAAATTATTTTATTTGATCATAATTGTGGTATAAATGATATTATTAAAATTAATAATAATTGTATTGCATCTTGTTCTGGAGATAAATCTATTAAAATTTGGGATTTAGTTTTTGATGATGATTATTATTCTACTCCTTTAAAACAAATTTTAAAAATTGATTAAAGGATATAAAGAATCTTTCAATAGATTTTTTAATATTTAATTATTATTTAGTGTATATAAAAAAGTTTTTTGATATTTTTTAAATGATGTAATAGTAGTTTGTTTTTTTGAAAATGCTATTTTTTAAATTCATTTTTAATTTTAAAATATTTGAATATATTTAAAAACAAAAAAAACATTTTTAACAAGAGTATTAATATAATTAAAAAAAATTTAAAATAAAATATAAAATTTAATTATTTTTACTGAAATACAAAAATTGATTTTAATTATAAATTTATTTTTATTAAAAAAAATAAAACAAAAAAAAAAATATTTTAATTTTCAATATCACAAAATTCAGAAACTCTTTCAAATTCTTTCATAGAATATTTTTCTTTAGTAGCCTTTAAAGCAGTAGATTTTAATCCTCTAATTAAAAGACAAATTTCTTTACCACATTGTTTAATAATTTTCTGAGGAAACAACTCATTACTCATTCTAAAATCATACATCATTTTATAATTTTTAATACCAAAAAATTTCATTACTAAATAACCACATGAACAAGCTAAAATAGAACTATTATATTTTATCATTCTATAATCAATTAATGCACATTCCATAAAATATTTACCTAAATAATATTGTTGTAAATTAAAATGATAAATAGTAGATATTATATCATAAAATTCACATGGTGTTGGAAATAAAACATTAAAATTTAAAACACTTAAAACTGAATATTCCATATTAATTAATTCATTTTTTTCATATGCCTTATCAGTAATATCAATAAAATCTTTTATAGGAGGATAATAAATTTCTTGTGTTTTACAAGCAATTAATAAAGCAGTAATTCCTAATAATTGTAATTTTGATCTTTGAATCATTTTATTTGATAAATATATATCAATTATACCTACTGTAATATATAATGTTTGATATTTTAAATGAAATCTTAAGTGAACTTCTATTAACCAATCAATTAATATTGCTCTCATTTGTTCATTTATATCTGGTTGTTTTTCCATATAACCATATATGTTATTGAATTCTTTTTCTTCTTTTAATAAATTTAGATATATTTCATCCAAGTATTCTTTTACATTTTGAATTGAGTCTTTTTCATTATCAAAATATATGTTTAATATTGAACTTATTTTATTATTGTTATTAAGAGATAAAAAATCTATTTGATTTGTTAAAATCGATTTATTTGTATATATTAAATTTAAATTTAAATCTTTTGATGATGCTTTTGTTGATGTATCTTTCATTTCATTAATTGTTTGCTTATCTATTATAAAATTTTTTATTTTATAATTTTGTGAGTCTATTATCATTGAGTCAGACTCTGTTTCCCTTAATGAATTTTTTATATTTATTGAGTAAATATTTTCTTTATTATCATTTATATTCTATTATAAATTATTTAAATATTAATTATACTTCTTTATTCATCTCATAATCAAAGTTTATTTGATTTATTTGTCCTGAAATTATATTTTCTTGATTCATTTATTTTTTAGTTTAAATTTAAATTTTTCATTAATTATATTTTATTATTACAAAAAAAAATATTTTTATTCATTTAAAAAAATAAAAATTGAATGATATATATATAATATTATATATATATCTTATTAACAATAATTCCAAATTTTAATAACTCCATCCTTAGATGCAGTAACTAATGTATGTTCATTTAAATAAATCATAGAAAAAATAATTTGTTCATGAATAAAAGTATTTTTACAATTACATTGATAGAAAAAATTAAATTTTTTAATTACCAAATCTTCTTCAACAGAAATTAAATTTCCATCAGGCATAACAATCATAGAAGTAATTAAAGTA
>Ga0256407_10005693_pt1 | contig 19751 bp, 17 predicted proteins | sample RumenRJG_04DNA_FD_193489 | JGI IMG/M metagenome (GOLD analysis project Ga0256407, IMG submission 193489) | Bovine rumen microbial communities from Lethbridge, Alberta, Canada - RJG_04 | ecosystem: Host-associated > Mammals > Digestive system > Stomach > Rumen | place: Canada: Alberta... | reverse complement strand
TTAACAGAGGTTCAAAAAAATGAATTATTTCAACTCAATCCCTATGCGTCGCCAACTCGAAGAAATTGGCCACTGCCGTTTCATGGAACATTCTGAATTCAGCCGTGGTGTTGAAGCCCTCAAGGGTAAGAAGATTGTGTTCGTCGGTTGCGGTGCTCAGGGTCTCCATCAGGGTCTCGACCTTCGCGATAGCGGTTTGGATGTTTCCTACACGCTCCGCAAGGAAGCCATCGAACAGAAGCGCCAGTCCTGGAAGAACGCTACTGAAAACGGCTTCAAGGTCGGTACTTATGAAGAAATGATTCCGGATGCAGACCTCGTTTGCAACCTCACACCGGATAAGCAGCACCACAACGTGATCCCGGCTATCATGAAGCTCATGAAGAAGGGTGCAGCTCTCTCTTACAGCCATGGTTTCAACATCGTCGAAGAAGGTCAGGAAATCCGCAAGGACATCACGGTGATCATGGTCGCTCCGAAGGGACCGGGTTCCGAAGTTCGTTCTGAATATCTCCGTGGTTTCGGCATGCCGTGCCTTATCGCTGTTCACCCGGAAAACGACCCTGAAGGCAAGGGCTGGGACTATGCCAAGGCTTACGCCGCTGGTCTCCACGCTGACCGTCCGGGCGTTCTCGAAAGCTCTTTCGTCGCCGAAGTGAAGTCTGACCTCATGGGCGAACAGACCATCCTTTGCGGTATGCTCCAGACCGGTACGATCCTTTGCTACGACAAGATGGTGAAGGAATTCGGTATCGACAAGGCTTACGCTGTGAAGCTCCTCCAGTACGGCTGGGAAACGATTTCCGAAGCCCTCAAGCATGGTGGCATCACGAACATGATGGACCGTCTCTCCAACCCGGCTAAGATCCGCGCAACGGAACTTGCTGAAAAGATGAAGAAGATCATGAAGCCGCTCTATCAGGAACATCAGGACAACATCATCTCTGGCAAGTTCTCCAGCACGATGATGGTCGACTGGGAAGCTGGCGACAAGGACCTCCTCAAGTGGCGTGGCGAAACTGGCGAACTCGAATTCGAAAAGGTTGCCGCAACTGACAAGCAGATCACCGAACAGGAATACTTCGACCGTGGCGTTCTCATGACCGCTATGATCAAGGCCGGTGTGGAACTCGCATTCGAAACCATGTGCTCTGTGGGCATCAAGCCGATGAGCGCTTATTACGAATCTCTCCACGAAACTCCGCTCATTGCAAACCTCATCGCTCGTAAGAAGCTGTTCGAAATGAACCGCGTCATCAGCGATACCGCAGAATACGGCTGCTACCTCTTTGCTAACAAGTGCGTTCCTCTCCTCGCAGACTTCATGAAGAACGAAGTCAAGAAGGGCGACATTGGCGATATCTTCAACGAAGGCAATACCAACGCTGTCGATAACGAAGAACTCATCAAGGTGAACAAGAACATCCGTAACCATCCGGTGGAAGAAGTCGGTGCTTGGCTCCGCGACCGCATGTCTGGCATGACCCGCGTCGTCTAAGCTTCGTCTAGCGGCGTTGCAGAAATCCAATCGGCTCAGCAATGCAAGCATATAAATATGCTTGCGCTGCATTCGCCTCAAGGATTTTCTCGACCCTCTCGCTGTACTACTTGTACAGCTTCGGGGTCTGCGGCCTTGCTATACTCGCTTATACTTAGCGGGGAAGTAGATACCGCAGTTTATAGCTTTGAACGTTTTAAAATCTCGTCAGGTAACCCCTGGCGGGATTTTTTTTGTGTAAGAAAAACGCTCGCGTTTGGCGAGCGTCTTGTATTACAGGTGCGTCTTGCGTTGTATTACGCGTTCTTCGTTTTCTTGTTTTTCACGAAGAGGTATGCGCCGAAGGCGATGAGCAGAATTGCTGCAAGCAAGCTCACTTTGAGGCAAGCGTGGAACGGCTTACTGCGGTATTCCATGCGGACTTCGGATTTGCCCTTCGGAATTTCGACAGCGCGGAGATCACCGAATGCCTTGTAGACCTTGGCTTCCTTGCCGTTGACCGTTGCTTTCCAGTAGGGGTGGTAGTTGCCTGCGACAACCATGAAACCTGCGCGGTCGCTTTCGACCTGGAACACTTGCGTGTCCATCTTGGGGCTTGCGACAAGCTTAGCCTTGCCCTGTGCGACTCCGCCTTCGCCCTTGTTTTGCGGTTCTTCGGAGAGAATGACTTTTTCGCGGTATTCAAAGCCGTTCTTGAGCGCGTCAATGGCTTTGGCATCATCCATCGTGGTGGATTCCCCGTAGATGTAAGCTTCGCCCATGGCGGTTGTAATCGGCATGTAGCTTGTTCCGCGCTGCGTGTCGAAGATGATGGCGTTGATGTTCATCAAGTCAAGGAACGGGTGCGGTGCGCTTTGGTCGTTGATGTTCAAGAGGTAGTTCGCATTGCCTTGACCGCCACGGAACTCGCGATAGCTCGAGAGCTCGTTGTCGTGGAAACCGTCTGCGTTGCGCATGTGGTACTGTGGGAAAATGTTTGCGCCGAAAGCCTTATTGCGGGAGAGCGAAAGTACGCGTGGCTGGTTGATCGGATCGGCTTTGTACGGAGCCTTGAGGGCGGCAACAACGCCGTTGTTCGGCTGCAAGTATTCGTTGGCGGGAACGTTTTGGATAAATGCGCCATTGATGGTCAAAAGTTCGATGCCTGCGACAAGGGCGAGGATTCCGACCTTGGCGGGCGTGCTCCCTTTCCATTTGAACACGGCGAGGCTTGTGCCAATGACGACGAGAATCAGGATGAAGCTCGGGATAATTTTCGAGGCGGTCATGTTCATCACGACTTCATTCAGCGGCTTGAAGTACGGGGCGGTAACCGGATCGTTTAGGAGCTTTTGTCCGCTCATGAGGAAAATGCCGATGACTGCAAATCCGATAACGACGGCAGCCTGGACACCTCTCGATGTTCCCGGAAGTTTTGCCTTGAATGCGTCCATAAAATTCTTGACGTTAATTGCTTTGCCTTGATCGTCGAGGCTCATCACACCGAGGCATGCGACTGCGTAGGCGAGGCAAACGACGAATCCGAACGGGCTGATAAAGAGTGTCCAGTTGAAACGAGCAATCACGACGAGCAAAAGTAGAATGACGAACATCGCTGTTCCGTGCAACAGTGCGCGATGGTTCTTGGCGGCATTTTCGCTTTCATCAGAGATTGCCTTGAGTACAGGACCAGCCATCATCACGAGCAAGAGCGGAAGCCAGAAGAGAGCCATGCCCGGAGCGCGGAAGTTCTTGACGCCCGGCAGAATATTGTACCAGAGCTTGAAGAGCGGGGAATGGTCGCCCATGCCGTAGCTCAAAGCAACGACAGCACCGAGTCCCCAGAAGCTAGCCCAACGGCGCTTGCCCGGGAGGAACAAGCAGAGGAATCCGAGGAACGTGAGGAGTGCGCCAGCGTTGTTGTGGTCGAGTTTGAAGCTGTTATGGCCCCAGTAGAACGGGCTGCCTTGACTGCCGGCTTCAGCCATCTTGCGGTATTCGTCCATCGTCACATCGACAAAGGAACTGCCCTTGAACGAATTGGACTTTTCATCTTGCTCGTAGACGTCGACACCGATAAATCCCGGAATGAGCATCTGGGCCATTTCTTCCTGGTGGAAGGACCAGCTCACGGCGTGACCGTAATTGGTGTGTTCTCCTTCACCGCGAACGGACTGCGTCGTGGTGTAGAGGTAGGGCGGTACAATCTGGAAACAGCTGAGGGCAAGTCCAAAGGCGAGTGCTGCGGCTGCAAGCCCGACGCGTTTACCGCGTACAGCAAGCGTGTTGCAATGGAATGCTGCTTCGTAGAGCGTGTAAAGCCCTGCACCCCACAAGAAGAGATACGTGAGCTGCAAGTGGCTTCCGAGAATCATCCATGTGATGCTCAGTGCAAAGACGATGAGGTAGGGGAGGCTACCGTCGCGGACAATTTTGCGGATGGCAAGGAGAGCCAACGGAGCGATGGCGAAAACCATCATCTTTCCATCGTGGCCGCCGTAAATGTAAGTGAAGTATTCCGGCGAAAATGCGTAAAGGAACCCGAGGAGTGAACCCCACCACTTGTTGCCGGTTAAGTTCCAGGCGAGGAGCATGGCGCTCATGAAGGCAACCCACACGGTCAAGATGAACTTGAAACCGACGGCGCGTGCCGGATCCATGATGAACTGCGTCCACACGAGCGGGTGGTAAGCGTCGGCAAAGAGCGCGTCAATCGTCGGGACACCGCCAAGGCGGCTATCGTCCCATTCCGTGAGGATGACGTCGAACGTGCGCAAAATGCGGCTGCCAATACCGTTCAGCTGGTCGCTGTTGAGCATGAGTTGACTGGAATCGAATGCGAAATCGCGGAAGACAAACAGCAAAATCGCAAAGAAAACTGTGGCCATTGCCACAAAGAATGCGGGTTTCTTATTGAGAAAATTCATGTCAGGAAATATAAAAATACCGCAGAGGTGTCCCACTACGGTTTGTTAAATTGTTTGCTTTTGAACGAATTTGCTATCGAGATTATTCGAGCGTGTTTTCGTCGGTCTTGGCGGTCTTGACGAGACTGTAGATGCCGAATGCAGAAATAATGCACACTGCGGCGATGACGACGTACTTAATCAATTTTCCCATAAGGTTTCTCCTTGGCTTATTTTTAATAAAGATATTAGTAATTTTTTTACTCTTTCGTGATGATCATGCAAATCACGGGGAGCTTTTTGTCGACTTCGTTTTCACTCGGGATGATTTCGCTCTCGACCACCTTGCAGTTGAGCTCCTTCACAAAGAATTCAAGCTGGCTGCGTTCAAAACCAAGCCAAATGTGGCCGTGTGTCGTGCGGAACGATTCTTCCTTGTGCTGGGCGAGGTCCAAAAGCGCGAGCATTCCACCCGGTTTCAAAATGCGGGTCGCTTCCTTGAGGGCAAGACGCGGGTCGGTCGCATGGTGCAATACCTGGCTCATCAAGACGAGGTCTGCGTAGTTGGACGGGAGGCCCGTCTGCGTCATGTCGGCGACTTTCGGCGTCACGTTTTCGATGCCTTTCTGGCGCAAAATCTGCTGGAAACCGCTAATGATTTTTGGATCGTAGTCGAGTGCGGTCACGTTTTTGCAACGGCTTGCGAGCATGAGCGAGAGGTCGCCGCCTTCGCCGCACCCAATGTCCACGGCGTTTTCGAACGGCACCATGAGCTTGCTGAACAGGCTGATTTGCGCCTTGAGGCTACCGCCTGCCTGGTCGAGCTTATGGATTTGTCCCTTGGTCTTGTCGGTGCGTTCTTCGAGCGCTTGTGCGGCGCGGCATTTGAGAATATCCTTGTCCTGCAGTTCGTCGTAGGCTTCACGGATAATCTGCAACAGGCGGCTGCTCATGTAAAGTTCTTCGCTCAGGCGGTAATAAGCCTTGATGCCATCGCGACGGTCTTTTACGAGCCCGCATTGCGAAAGCTTTGCCAAATGGCGGCTGGCGTTACTCTGGTGGATATCCAGAATGTCCTTGATTTCGTTGACTGTAAATTCGGACTGGTCCAGTAGGAGCAGTATCTTGAGGCGCATTTCGTCGGAAATGGCTCCAAAAAGTTCCATGTTCGGGATGATGGGTTCTCGGTTCTGGTTTAAATTCGAATTTGTCACGTGGTCCGCCAATACTTTTTTATGTTTGTCTTTGTGAATATAAATTTTTAATGGACTTTTGATGTTTTCTGGGCGATTTAAAAGCTTGTTTCGAGCGCTTTTTGCGGTGTTGTGTTCATCAACGCTTGCTTTGGGTACGCCCGACGCATCTCGGAACATGCCCGGCGCATTCCCCGTAGAAAATCCCGCACCTCGCCATTACGAAGTCTCTGTTCGCTTGGATGTCCCGCTCTCGCTTGGAATCGTCATGACCTCTGTGCTGGGTGTTTATCAGTACTACGGGATGTCGAAAATTTCATCAAGCGACTTGAAGCCTAAATCCGAACTGTTGCCTTGGGACCGCCCGTTTGCGGGGCATTACAGCGGGTGGGCAACTACAGTGAGCCATTATTCGGGAGCTTTGGCGGTTGCACCTTTGGCGTTGGCAGGGTACTCCTGGTACAAGGGCGATGCTGACGGTCATGACTTTGGTGCCTTTACGCTCATGTTTGTGGAAGCGGTTGCCTTGCAGAATGCCTTGAATCTGCTTGTCCGTTCGACGCAGTTGTGGCCGCGTCCTTTCATTTACGCTGAACGCGGCGAAGGCCGCAAAAAAGCGGAGTCTGCACGTGGGGAAGCTTATGGCTCGTTTTACTCAGGACATGCTTCGGCTGCGTTTACGGTGGCGGTGTTTACGGGCGAATGGTTCTCTGAAATTTACCCGAACTCCCAGTACAAAAGTCTCGTCTGGGCGTCGTCTTTGACTCTTGCAGCGGCTGTTGGTGCGTTGCGCGTTGTTGCTGGTAAACATTATCCTACTGATGTGGTAGTTGGATCGCTTATGGGGACGGGTGTGAGCCTTGGAGTCCTCAAATTGCATGAGATTTGTAAAAAGAATATTGCTTTTTGGGCATTTCCGGGCAATATTGGCGCAATTTTTTACTTTTGACAATTTTTTATAGCATTTTTTGCGAAAAAGCGTATATATATTGTGTAGGCTTACTTCGTAAGTCGACTATGTTTGTGAGGTTTTTTTGATGTTGGATGAGGTGTGGCATCGTTTGTGTGCCGTAGCAATTTTGACCGTGTCTGTGGTCAGCCATAATTACGCAGCAGAGTTTAAGGATTATAGAGATGGGCGCGTTTATCGCGGAATTCCATCAGGGTCGTTAAACTGGTTTAAGCAAAGTCTTAAGTACAGCAAGACCTCACATTTTACCGACGAAAACGGAATCCCTTTTTATCGTAGCGAAAGCTGGCAGGCGTCATGCCCGGAAGGTTCGCAAATCCCGGATGAAACGGATTGGGATGAACTCATCGAAGATAAGTTTTCTGGTTCCGACAAAATGCAGAATATGAGTGATTTTGTTGGGAATTCTTCACGTGGATTTTACAAGTTTGAAGAAGATGAAGTGGTAAATGCTAGAAAGGGCTTCGTCTATTTTGCAGTGCGCGGTCCGGCGAATCATGCTATAAGGCTTGAAACCAAACGTGGAACCACAAAGTACGTGGATATCGAAGAAGCCGATGCTGTCCAGATTCGTTGCGTTTTCCCTCGCGACCAGTTTGCCGAAAAGAATATCTCCCCGAAGGATATGATTTTTACAGATAAACGCGATAACAAAAAGTACAAGGTTGGCGTTCGCGGTGGTAAAATCTGGATGATGAAAAATCTTGCATTCAGTGTGACCTCTGCAAAGCAGTGTTATGTTGATGATAAGTCTTTCTGCGAAAAATTCGGGCGCTATTACACTTACGAAGATGCGCTCAAGGCTTGCCCTCCGGGTTGGCATTTGCCAGATGACGGCGAATGGCGTGATTTCCAGAAAGACCGTGCGACGCTGGATTGGGATAATCTAGGGCAGGGTGGTTGCCAGGATTGGGACAATTTCTGCGATGGATTTAATTCCGGACATTACTGGTCCAAGAGCTCTGTCCAGGAAAATACAGCCCGTTCGTGGGAATTCAATCGCTCTGACAAGGATATCGAACGAACCGATGTCAGCGTTTACAAGGGACTTTATGTCCGCTGCGTTGCGGATTGATGCTTCGCTCGTCTATTAATCGGCAACAGCAAAAAAAGCGTACAGTATAGAGAATACTGTCGCTGTGGCAAAACTCCCCGAGAGGTAAACGAAAAGCCCGAAGACGATTACGGTTAAGGAAAGAAGAAAAATTTTGCTCGGGCTAAGAGAATAGTGCGTATTGAACATGTGTGACCTTTAATGTTTATCTTTAACTGTCTAAAAATTAGATAAAGATCGTGTCATTAAATGTCACTTTGTAATTTTACAGTTCATCCTCGCTTTCGGACACGTCTCCGAAATGGCTCCCGTAATCATCAAAATTGACTTCTTCGGCAATGTCGTCGTTGTCTAGGTCTTCGTTGTCGAGCCCAAGTCCAAGTCGTGCACAGATGCGGTCAAGGAGGATGAGATCCACATCTTCGGTGTCGCCACCCTCACGTTCGTAGGCTTCGATGATGAGCTCCTGTTCATCGGCTTTATATTTATCGACGGCTTCAGTGATTTTCATTTTTTCTCCTTTGCTGATAATTAAAATTATCCGTGTCTCTGCTAGTAATATCGTCAATCTGTGTCGTAAAGTCAATGCTTTTTACTAAATTTTTCGACATGAACAAGAAATTGTCTTTTATTGCGCTTGCGTTGTTGGTTGGTTTGTCTCAAGCTTGGGCTGTGGACCCCCGTATTGAACAGGGAGCCCGCTTTGAGGCCAAGGGTCAATATGATAAGGCTCTTGGTGAATACCGAGCCATGTTGGCTGAAAATAAGAAGAATACTGAAGCTTATATGGCGGCAGGCAAGGTTCGCATGAAGATGAAGGACTATAAAGGGGCTGTGGCTAACTTCCGCCTCGCTTATGGTTATGATCCTAGTTTGACAGAAGCGTACGAAGGTGCCGCTAAGGCTTATGAAGCCATGGGTCAGCAGGCTAAGGCTGATGCTGAACGTGCTAAGATGAAGGGCGGCAAGGCTGCTGCAAAGACAGAAACGGCAAAGGCAGAACCTGCAAAGACTGCTCAGCCTGCGCAAACTGCTCCTGTTGCAAAAACGGAACCGGCAAAGACGGCTGCCCCTGCAAAGGTCGAAACTCCGAAGGTTGCTCAAACGGCGCCTGCAACGGCTACCGCTTCTGAAGATCCGTTTGAAAAGGGCAAGGCTTTGCTTGCCGAAGGCCGCTATGCTGAAGCCGCTCCGCTTTGGAGAACAGTTCTTTCGAAGAAGCCTGGCGATGCCGGTGCGTACTTCTATGCAGGCCTAACCCGTTATGAGATGGGAGAATACGACAAGGCCGAGTTCAACTTGAAGAAGGGACTTTCGTACAAGGAACGCGGTAACGACGCTAACTACTATTTGGCTAAGATCAACCAGAAGAGCAAGCGTACCGAACAGGAAAAGAAGTATCTCTCTGCATACTTGAAGAAGGCCGCTCCGGATGCCAAGTTCCGCAAGGCTGCTGAAGATCGTTTGGCTGAAATTAACGCTGTCGCTAGTGCCGCTGCCGAAGAAAAGGCTATGCAAGAAGCCGAAGCAAAGGCTTTGAAGGATGCCAAGAAGAGCGGGAACGACAAGTCGAAGTCTGTTGATGTTGCACCGCAGAGGGAAGACGTTGCTCCGACTGCATCGAATTCCATTGCCAACGCTAATGCGCTTTATGCAGATGGCTATCATGAAGCCGCTCTCCAGATGTACAAGGCTTTGCTCGAAAACGAAATCACTCCGGATGAACGTTATTTTGCGATGCTCCAGATGGGTAACATCTACCGCGAAATGCGTGACTTCCACAGTGCTGTAACGCGCTATCGTGATGTTGTTCGTGAATTCCCGGATTCTGACTGGGCAACCGAAGCTGAACGCGCTCTCGAAGACGCTGTATGGCTTGAAAAGCATGCTAGCGAACTCCCGCGCAACAAGCGCTAATTGACCATTAGTCAATGGTCTATAGTTTTTAGTTACAACTGAAAAATTTTGAACAATGTTATGCCGGGCTTGTCCCGGCTTCATTGTTTTTAAGATGTCATGCCCGCTCAGGTCCCTGAGTTTGTCGAAGGGCGGGCATCGCCTTTTTTGAAAAATTTTTGAGAAAAATTATCCTTTCACAAGCTTTCGATCGCTCTTGACTTTATCCAAGAATTTCTTGTAGAGCTTGTTGTAAATCTCGTGATTCTCAGGATTTGGCGTGTACGTGTTCGTGATTTCGATGTAGCTGTGGATGTCTTCGAACTTCATCTGTCCAAGACCAATTGCTGCAACGGCTGCGGCACCGAGCGCTCCCACGTACTGCGGATGCTTGACCGTTTCAATCGTATGCCCGGTCACATCGGCGAGAATCTGGTTCATGATGTTGATTCTCGCAAGCCCGCCCGCAAAGCGGATCGTGTCCGAAATCTTGCACTTCTTGGCTTGACATTCCAAGAGCCAGCGGAAGTGGAAACAGATGCCTTCGATAACAGCGCGGAGCAAATCGCCACGAGTAGTTTCTAAGCTGATGCCCGAAAGCGTACTGCGGATGTCTCCGTCTTCAAACGGCGTCTTGCAACCGTTCATGAACGGCGTGAACATAAGCCCATGTGCGCCGGGTTTCGCTTTCGAAACGAGCGATGCGCATTCTTCGTAGCTGTATTGCGAATTGTCGAGCTTGCCGATAAGTTCTCGAGCCCAGGCGAAGCACTTGCCTGCGGTTTCAAGTTCGCCGTACAAGTATTTTTGCTTGGGATCCGGTCCTTTGACCGCGATCATCATGATGTCTGCAAACTGGATGATTCTATCAACGACCGTGCAGACAGAGCCTGATGTTCCGCAGTAAATGCTGGTCTGGTTATTTTGAATATTGCCACAGCCAACGGCAACCATGGCGACATCTCCGCCACCTGCAATGACTGGAGTTCCTTTTTCCAGACCCATCTGTTCGGCTGCGGTTGCTGTGATACGACCAACGATGTCGGTACTCTGCACAATTTCGGGCAAGTGCTTTTCTTTGATGCCGTAAGCGTTCGCCATCGTATGGCTCCAGCCAGAATGCCCTTTACGGCAATCGTTGAGTGCGGTGCAGAATGCGGAGTCTTCTGTGCGGACGAATCTGCCTGTGGTCTTGTACAAGAGGTAATCGCCGACATCTAGAAATTTATCGACTCGTGCAAAATTCTCGGGCTCGTTGTTTTGTACCCACTTGTATTTCCAGATGGGGCTGTAAGCTCCGACTGGCACCATGCATGTGTGTCGCATCGCCTTGATGAGCTTCCATATGTTCAATCCGTGAATTTTCAATCCGTGATTGAAGTAGCCCTTAAATTCTTTGTCGGCGCGCCTGTCGAGGAACGTCATGGGCGGTCGGACGGTATTGCCGTTTTCATCAACGAGTACGGTGGCGTTCATCTGGGAGCAGAAACTGATGCCCTTGATCTGGTCGCTTGAAATCCCGTAATTTTTGAGGAGTTCTTTTGTGCTGCGGCAGATGGAATCCCACCATTGCTCGGTACTCTGTTCGACACCTTTTCCGCCGAGCGTTGTTGTGCTGTGGGTGTTGGCTACCGTTGCCCCCACGAATTCAATTGAATTCGCAATTTTTGTGAGCGTTGCTTTTATAAAGGAGTTGCCAATGTCGTAAGTGACTAGATACATTTGTGACCTCTATAAAACCGTCCACATATACCTTTTTCTTCTGCTGAAATTATAAAAAAACTACACAGGCTTTGTCACCTGTGTAGTAAGTTTTTTGAAAGCTTTTACGTTCTTTTTACACGACCTGGACTAGGAGCCCCTTGAGGTACTGTCCTTCGGGGAAGGCTGTGTTCACGGGGTGGTCCGCGGGCTGTCCAAAACGCTCGATAATCTGCACGCGACGGTGGGCGTCGGCTGCGGCATCGGCGATAATCTTCTGGAACAAGTCCATTTCCATAAGGCCGGAACAGCTGAACGTGGCGAGCATGCCGCCTTCGGCAAGGAGCTTCATTGCAAGCAAATTAATATCCTTGTAACCGCGGGCGCCTTTTTGCAAGTTGTCCTTGCTTTCGACGAATTTTGGCGGGTCAAGAACGATGAAGTCGAACGTCTCTGCCTTGTCACGGCACTTGCGCAAGTACTGGAATACATCGGCTTCAACATGGGTTGCATGAGCCGTGCTTAGTTTGTTACGCATGATGCCTTCCTTGGCGAGCTTGAGCGCTTCCTTGGAAACATCGACCTGATAAACCTTTTCGCAACCGCCACGGAGAGCGTACAGACCAAAGCCGCCGGTGTAGCAGAAACAGTTGAGCATCTTTTTGCCACGAGCGAGTTCGCCCACGCGGCGTCTGGCATCGCGCTGGTCGAGGTAGTAGCCTGTTTTGTGTCCGTTCTTCACGTCAATCGGGAAAAGAATCCCGTTTTCGTTGATGATGACCGGCTCGTCCGGGACTTCGCCAAACACGACGCCTGTGCGGAGGGGGAGGCCTTCCTTTTTGCGGACTTCGGAATCGCAGCGTTCATAAATGCCACGGCAACCCGTCTTTTCGGCGAGCAATTCGTAAATAATCTGGCGATTGACTTCGGCGCCTGCAGCGAGGATTTCGACGGAGTAAATGTCGGCGTACTTGTCGATGATGCAGCCTGGAATGCCGTCATTTTCTGCGTTCACAAGGCGGAATGCACATTCCTTGTCGTGGATGTCGAACCCACGGCTCTTGCGGGAGGCGATGGCGCGGTCCAAAATGTCGCTAAAGAATTCGCGATCAATTTTGACGTTCTTTCCTTCGTTCCCGAATGTCCAGAAACGGCCTCGGATCTGGGATTTCGGGGAGTAGGCTGCAAGGCCCAGAAAATCGCTATGGTAGCTATAAACTTCGACAACGTCACCAAGAGCGGGGTCGCCAACAACTTCATCAATGGCGCCGCTAAAAATCCACGGGTGGTAACGGAGGGCTGATTTATCACGCCCGGCTTTCAATGTAATTGCTTTCATAGGTGAAAATTTAGAATTTTTAGTTATATTTATTTTGTCACGCATTTGTGTGGTTCATAAAACGTGTGACGGTGCGCAAATTATTGTTTTTAATCGAGGGGGAAAAGTGATTGTAAATTTCTTTTTTGAAATTTTAATTACTAGATTAAAAAACATGGTAGGAAAGACTCAAGCAAAGATTTTTAGGGTTGGACTTTTGGGCTTGGCCCTCGTTTTTGCCGTATCTTTTTCTGCCTGTGGCGATTCTGAATCCTCCAAAAAAGAATTGTTAAATGCGGTTCCCGAAAAGCCTTTGTTTAATGGCGTTGTCCAGAGTGTTTTGGGTGATGCCCATGTGAAGACCGCTGATAGCCATGCTAAGTCGTTGAAGGTTGGCTTATCTGTTCATGAAAAGTCTTCGATTGTGACCGAGGCGGGTTCTTCGGTTGTGATTTCTGTTGATGACGGTTCTGCGCTCAAGACCGATGGCCGGTCTGAGATGGCTATTGAAGTCACTAAAGCGTATGAACTGAAAACAAGAATGACCGTTGCACTCCACCATGGAAAGTTGTTGTTTGATGTGCAGAAACAGGCGGTCAAGGACGAGTTTGAAATCCGTACGGAAAATGTTTCGTCAGTTGTTCGTGGAACGGCGGGCTTTATTGAAAATGTTGATGGGTTGGAAATCTCGTCGCTTAAGGAAGGTCGTCTTGACGTGTCGGTAAGTAACGATACGGCTCAGCCAATTAAGAGTGGACAGACTTTGATTGCCAATACGAATGGCGTGAAAATTTTATCGCTTGCAAGTTCGGGTACGCTTATTTTAGCTCGTGCTCTTGATTCTATTGCAACGGGAGCTGCTACTGAACTTGGTGTGCGCGCTGCAAGGTTGAATCTCGACAAACTCGAAACGATGCTGTTGAAATTTGATGAAGCCTACAAGAAAAAATCGGAAGCATTCATAAAGAGCTCGCAGATTGAGTTTAAGCCGAAGGTCTTGAATGAATACATTGGCAAGCCGAGTGTAGCGCTTGAAGCGTTGTTTATCCCAGGAAGCTTAGTTTCTGTGCTTGGAATTGTCGATACGATTCCTGAAAGCGGACTCTACAGGCGTACGTTTGAATGGGCTGATTCTACAGCGTTTGGTCCGAAGCATTTTGTTGTGAATTGCAGCAATGGCGAAGTGGAATACATTTGCCATACCTGGCATACGAACTTTGTTTCGGCGAAGATGGCGGAAGTCTTGACGAAGGCTAATGAACGCAAGTCTACGGCTGCTAAGGATACGGTCCAGCCAAAAAAACTCAAGCCTTCGATTGTCATAGAAGGTTCTGGTCGTGAACGCATTCACGTATTGCCCGAAGAACGCGATATCCCGGCGACGCTCCGTTTTAGTGTGGCTGGACTGATGGGCTCGGACTTGAGTCAGATTAAGAAGATTATCGTGAAGCGCAAGGGCGTTGTGGTAAAAACTTTTGTAGACGATGAATTGATGACAAATTCATTTAAATTGCCGATTCGCCTCAAGCAGAATCGAATTGCCCATTTCGAAATAGACGTCTTCTTTGTGAATGGCAAGAAGATTAAGGCAAGAAAAGTCTATGAGACGTATTGCTTCTTCGAAAATTACGAAGATGGCAAGAAGAGCAACCGAATCAACGACATGACGGCAGAAGAAGAATACAAAAATGTCGTCTCCAAGCGCTTGCTCAAGAACGAATAGCTTTTACAAAAGCTAAATTTGGGCGCATGTTTGAATCGCTCTTTGACAAGTATCCGTTTTTTAGAAAAGTCCCTGCCATCCTCTGCATGGCAATTATTTTCAAAATTTCTTCGATGACTTCTTATGAACTCGAAGGATTCCCGCATGTGTGGGATAAGCTTGCGCATACTTGTGAATATGCCACTTTGGCGGGATGCTTTTGCATGTGGTGGGCGCGCGGACAGTGGTCTATAAAGCCGTGGCTCAAGGTGCTGATTGTTATGGCGATTGCACTTGCTTACGGTTGCACGGACGAATACCACCAGAGCTTTGTGGAAGGCCGTGACTGCAGCGGTTTCGACTTGATTGCTGATGCACTCGGCGGTATGATTGGCGGGCTTGTCTATTGGCTCATCGTTAAAATCTTGAACAAGTACGATCCGCTGTCAAAGTAGACTGTCTTTTTAGAATTCGCCGAGCAGAATCACTTCTCTGTGAAGGTTAATGCCGAATTTTTCGGCGACGACTTTTTGAACATGTTCGCTGAGTGATTTGATGTCTGCGGCGGTGGCATGGTCTGCGTTCACAATAAAGTTTGCATGCACACGGCTTACTTCGGCGCCGCCTATGCGGTAGCCTTTTAAACCCGCCTGTTCGATGTAATAACCTGGTGCGATTTGTGTCGGCGTTTCGGCGGCGCCTGCATCTAGACGCTTGAATGTGCTGCCTGCGTTGGGCATGGAAAGCGGCTGCGAATTGCGGCGCTTTGTCATGCATTCCTGCATTTCGCTTTCGAGATCCTTGACGGTCTTGCCAAGCTCTGTTGCGGGCGTAAGCTGGAATGTGGCAGAAAGAATTGTTTCTGAAAGAAAATTGCTTTGCCCCCCTTCGGCAGGCTCAGGGACCTTGGGCTCGCATTTTGCAAGTTCCTGGAAAATGCTATGGCGGTAGCTGAAGGCGCAATCGGCTGCGGTTCGCGTGTGCAAATGGCCTGCGGCATCGATACTTTCGACTTCGATGCAGGTTTGCGAAACATCTTGACCGTAAGCGCCTGCGTTCATGTAAATCGCACCGCCGAGGCTTCCGGGAATGCCTGCAAGCTTGTGGATGCCTGCGTGTCCTTCGTTGATCGTGTAGCGGGCGAGGCGAGCAAGCGGCGTGGCGCCTTTAGCGCAAATCTTTCCGTTACCAAGATTTGTGATTTCCGAGAAAAATTTACCGAGCTGGATGATGACGCCGTTGTATCCGCTGTCAGAGACGAGCAAGTTCGTTCCCTTACCGAGAATGTAGTTCGGGAGCGCGTGCTCGTTTGCAAATGCGATAGCTTCTTTAATATCGCTTACGGATTCTGCTTTGACGAAATATCGTGCGGGACCGCCTGCTTTAAAGGACGTGTGCTCGCTCATCGGTATATTTTCTTGAATAATCATGACGAAAATATATATATTCTTGGTGCAATGACAGAAGAGGAACTCAAACAATTTAAGGCTGCACTCTCGATTACGACGGTGGCTATGGATTTAGGCCTTCCGGTGGTGCGTGGCCGTTGTCGTTGCTTTTTCCCGACACGCCATGCGCATGGCGATAGAACTCCGTCTGTATCGTTCTCCGAAGAACGCGGAACATTCCGCTGCTGGGTTTGCGATGACGTTCGCGGCGATGTGATTTCGCTTGTGCAGTTTGTCAAGAATTGTTCTTTTCTGGAAGCTTTGAACTGGCTCAAGGAAACGTACGGATTCCTGTTGCGTGGTGCAAAGCCGCAATCGCAAAATCGCATATCAACGACGAATTCCGCCTCTGCATCAACGATGCCGAATCGAGCTCCTGCTTCGAATGTGTCGCCAGAACAAAGTGCCGCACTTGTTGCAAAAACGGCAGTCCGTGATGCCGCTCTTGAATACCGATCTCCCGAGCCTGCAAAAGAGCTTGTAAGCGAAGATGAACGCAAGAAGATTATCCTCTCGTTTTTGAAAATGTTGAGCCCTGTCGACAAGACGCCTGCGGCTGCCTACCTTGCACGCCGTCGCATTTACAAGCCGATTTGGGACAAGATGCTTTTGCGCACGATTACGGATTATGGAGCGCTGAACAACAAGCTCAAGGAAACTTATGATTTGGAAGTTCTCAAGTACGTGGGGCTTTTCAGCGAAAAAGGGAACTTGAGGTATTACAAGCATCCGCTATTTTTCCCGTATCTCGATACCAAACGCCGTTCTTTCTATTTTCAGGCACGCGCAATCGATAGCACGGTTGTGCCGAAGGAGCTGAACTTGCGCGGGACGGTGCCGTTCCCGTACAATGTTTCGGCGCTTGACGAAAGGCCAGGATGGGTTTACCTTTGCGAAGGCGTGGTTGATACGCTCACGTTCTTGGGACAACGCATTGCGGCAATTGGAATCCCGGGCGTGCGTTCTTTCAAGACAGAATGGCTCCCGCTCTTTAAAAACAAGAGCGTTGTGCTTTGTTTAGATAAAGATGAAGCGGGGCGCAGTGGTACGGAGTATTTGCAGACTGTCTTTGCTAATGCAAACATTCGCACGGTTGTGCTCGGTGATGGCGTGGATCAATTCGGCAAATTGTCGATGAAAGAAGGCGAAGACATCAACGATTGGTTTGGTGGGAAAAAGTAGCCCCTGTTGAACGCTGTCATCCTGGAACCTGTCATTCTGGAGGCACGGAGTGCCGATAGAAACCATTATTTCTTGAATAGCATTTGACGATAGGATCCATTGCTTTTTAAAGTTCGCATTTGTATATTCCTTTATGAAGGGGTTTGCATATGCAAAAAAAAGGATTCACTTATATTTTATTTAACCACATAAATGGAACTTTGTATGTTGGTGTAACTAGTAATTTAAAAGAGCGTATTACGCAACACAAAGAAAAGTCTTTTGATGGTTTTACTAAAAAATATGGTGTAGATAAATTGGGATATTTTGAAGAGCATACGGATATGCGGCATGCTATAGAACGAGAAAAGTCTATGAAAAATTTGTTAAGGAGAAAAAAGATTGAGTTGATACAATCAATGAATCCTGATTGGAACGACTTGTTCTATAAATTATAATGGACCCTATCAGTCCTCTATCCCCTTACAGGGGCTAGAGCCCTTCCAGGGTGACATAACATTGTACTGTCAATCTGAAGGCCTGTAAGACCGATAGAATCCATCAAACCTAGTGACTATGATCCTAGCACTCTCTTAATTTCTTCTTCGGTGGTGATTCCTTGTTGGATGAGGTGGGTGGCGTTTTCTTGCATTGTGCCGTCGGCGTAGGTGTTGTTTGGGAGTAACAATTCACAGACAACGGTTCTGCCTTTGTATTGTGGTGTGGAATCGCAAGAAGTTGTTTTATCAAGTTTCCTTACGAGGCGCTGGGCGAACACGCCTAGCAAAGCTTCGTCCAAGATACTCTTTTGAACGCCTAAATCAAGAAGTCTCGCTGCCGCTGCTTTTGCGCTGTTTGTGTGCAATGTACTCAATACGAGATGCCCCGTCTGTGCGGCTTGCAATGCAATCTGTGCGGTCTCTGCATCGCGGATTTCCCCGACGAGAATCACGTCTGGATCCTGACGCAAAATAGAACGCAGTGCAACAGCGAACGTGAATCCGCATTTCTCGTTGACGGGAACTTGATTCGCTCCGCGGAGTTCGTATTCCACTGGATCTTCAATGGTTGTGACATTGATTTTTCGCTGGATGATCTCTCGGAGGCCTGCGTAAAGCGTTGTTGTCTTGCCACTCCCGGTGGGACCTGTAACGAGGAACAGCCCTTGCGGCGCACTGAAAATTTTCCGAATCGCTTGGAGCGTTGTTTCGTTAAAATCAAGGCTGTCGAGCGTTTGTGCGGAGTCGTTAGCGGGGAGTAATCGCAGTACGCATTTTTCGCCGTTATTGACGGGAATGGTGCTTAGTCTAACATTCACTTTCTCGTGAAAATCTTCAAAGGCGAAACTTCCGTCGTGCGGCAATCGGCGCTCCGTGATATCGACATTTGCCATGACTTTGAGGCGTATTAATACTGGCTCGGCCAGCCATTGCGGGAATGTCCTGTATTCCGTTAAAAGCCCGTCGATGCGGAATCGCACGCGGAGTGAATCTGCCAACGGTTCGAGGTGAATGTCGGTCGCTTTTTTCTGGAGCGCCTTGACGATAAGGCTATCGACGAGGTTTATAATTGGTTCCGATTCCCAAGAAGAATTTCGTGAGATCTCGAGATGATTGAGATGCTGGAGTAAATCTTCGTCATCGATTGATTCGGCGTGGTTATGCATGAGCCTGATTTCGGCTGGGGAGTGCTGTTTAGGTATAATGCGTTGCTGTGTGACAAAGCGGATTTTTTCGAAGGATTTCGTCGTTTGCGTTCGGCACGGCGATTTTTAGGGACTCGGCGCATTCCCCAGTGCTTTCCTCGGAGCTTTCAACAACCGCAATCCCGTTTTTCTGACACCATTTTTTGGACAAGTTTTTTGTATTCATCCCCGTAAAATACAAACAAAAATCTCGAAAAGACATATCCATGCAAATTTTGCAACCAACTGTTTGCAAAGTAGTTAATGGTCGATGGTCATTAGTTGTTTGTTAAAGTTTGGCGGCGAAGCCGCGATTATAAAAAACAATGGCTAAATACTATTGACTAATAGCCAATGGCTATAAATGCAAAAAAGTCCCCCGGAGTGGGGGACTTTGCGGAGTTGTCTAATGAAATTCGATTAAGCCTTGCTCATTTTTGCCTTGACTTTGCGAGCGCCTTTCTTTGCCTTGCCAAAGAGGGCGTTCGGGAGCCAGAAGAATGTCGGCACAAGGAACATGGTAAGCACTGCGGACACAATCAAACCACCCACAGAAGCAATACCCATCGGCTGCGTCATGGCAGCGACGTTACCACCGAGAGCGAATGCAAGCGGGAGCTGTGCAATCACGGAGGCAAGCGTTGCAAGCATAATCGGCTGGAACTTGGCTTTTGCGGCCGTAAGCACTGCCGAGCGGCGGCCCATGCTTCCACTACGCAACAGGCGGTTTGCTTCGTCGAGCAAAAGAATAGCGTTATTCACCACCACACCAATTAACATAACGATAGCCATGAGAGCGATCATGGAGAGTGCCTTGCCGGTAAAGATAAGGGCGAGGAGCACGCCGATTGCACCCATCGGGATGGTCGTCATGATAATGAACGGCTGGGCAAAGCTTTCGAGAAGAGCGACGAGCAAAATGTAGGTGAGGATAATAGCCATCACGATTGCCGTCATGAATTCCTTCTGCATGTCGTTCTGCATGTCGGCGTTACCACCGAAGCTGAACGTGATGCCTTCTGGGAGTTCGTCCTTCATGCTTGCAGTAAGTTGGCCAAGCTTGCCCATGATTTCACCGGTCGTATGTCCCGGGAGCAAGTTCATCGAAACGTCAACACGTCTCATCTTGCGCTTACGGTCAATACGTGTCGGACCAGCACCATCTTCGATGTGGAAGAGTTCGCTAGCACTTACGTAGCCCTTCGGTGTCTTGACAGGCAGGTCTTCGATGTCGGCATGGC
>Ga0256407_10005692_pt1 | contig 19757 bp, 17 predicted proteins | sample RumenRJG_04DNA_FD_193489 | JGI IMG/M metagenome (GOLD analysis project Ga0256407, IMG submission 193489) | Bovine rumen microbial communities from Lethbridge, Alberta, Canada - RJG_04 | ecosystem: Host-associated > Mammals > Digestive system > Stomach > Rumen | place: Canada: Alberta... | reverse complement strand
ATTTATAGTAAATTTTTTTTTTTTTTTTAGAAAAATTATTTATTTTTTTAATTAAATTGATTCTATTTTTTAATTTTAGTTTATTTTTTTTTTAATGTTAAAAATTAAATAATGGATAGAAATTGGTGGAAAAGATTAGAAAACAATAAAGCATTACAATTATTTAAAAAATACCTTCATACAATAATAAATAAAATAAATGAAAAAGATATAGAAAATCACATATATAAAAAAGGAATTAATATAGATGAAATATTAATAGAAGAATCATCAAAAGAAATAGACAATTCAACATTTAAATTAAAATTAAAAAAGAAAAAAAATCAAAATAACAATAATGAAAATGAAAATAAAAGAAATATAAATGTTTTATATATGTGTTTATTAAAATTTAATGGTTTATTAAGATATATGTATTTCAATGGTTTAAATTATGAAGATATTTTTAAAATTTCTCATTTTATAAAACATACTTTTAGAAAAAAAGGAGAATATGTTTTTAGACAATTTGATAAAAGTAATGCATTATATGGAGTTATTAAAGGAAAAGCAGTTGTTAGATTAGTTGATTTTATTGATTATACTAAAAAATTTATGAATGAAATTAATATTAATAATTTTTCTCCTTATATAAATGAAAATATTAATGTACAATATTTTATGTCTGATTGTGAAGAAGAAGTTGAAGAAAAAAATGATGAAGAAGAAGAAGAAGAAGATGATGATTGTAGTTTTGATGAGGAAAAAAATAATTTGGATAATTTTAATTTAAATTTAAGAAAAGTTAAATTCAAAAATAATACAATTTTACCTTTTAAAATTAGTGATAATGTTAATAATAAATTAATTATTAGAAAAGATTTTAAGAGTAAAACTAAAATACATAAAATAAAAAATATAACTGAACAAAATAAAAATTTTTTAAATAAAAATAATATCGAAAAAGATATAAAAAAAGAAGAAAATAAAAAAGAAATTAAAAAGAAAAAAATTAAAAAAAACAAAAAATCAAAAAAACTTGATTATATTGATTTATTTGCTCCAATAAAAAAAAAAAAAAAAAAAAAAAAAAAGAAAAAAAAAGAAAAAAAAAAAGAAATAAAAATAATAAAATCAAAAACAAAATTTCAAACTCCAAATGAGCCACTTGAAGGAGAAATATTAAATAATTTTATAAAAGAATTTGAATATGAAAATTTTTCATTATCAAATGGAATGTGTTTTGGTGAATGGGGTTTATTATATTCAATACCAAGATCAACTTCAATTTATGCAAAAGAAGATACAGATTTTTTTTATTTAGAAAAAGAATTTTTTGATAAAATTTTACTATCAAAATTTTTAAAAAATGATAAAAAAAAAATCCAATTTTTAACTCATAAATTTCCTATTTTTAAAAAAGATTTTAAAATAAGACATATTTTTACAAAAATAATTCCAATGTTTGTAAATAAAGATAATATAATTTATACTCCTTTTGATAATGCAGAAAATATTTATTTATTATATCAAGGAGAAGGTTTATTATTTAATATACCAAATGCAAAAGAAAAAGATGATTATTATATTAAAAGAAATAATTATCAAATTATTTCTCGATTACAAGAAGGGGCAATTTCAGGTATTGAAAGTTGTTTAAATCATATTAATAAAAAATATGATTATGGTTTTTTAATTACGAGAAATTTTACTACTTTATTAAAAATTAATATTAAATTTATTTCTAATTTGTATAAAGATTTTTGTAAGTCTTTAATTCCACTTTATCAAAATCAGAAAGAACTTTATCAAAATATTAAATTAACTAGTCAGAAATTTAAAGATTTTAAAAAATTAAAAAAAAAATTGAGTTTAAGTCAAATTGTTAATAATGTTTTATATGAAAATCAAAAGAAGAAAAGAATTTATTCAAATGATTTTAAATATAATGAAAAAATAATAAATTTGAATAATAATAATCAATATAATAGAAAATTAAATATTAAACTTACAAAAAAGAAAATTAAAGATTTTCAATTTAAATTAAGAAATATTAAATCAAATCAAAATATATTTTCAAATAAGTTAATTTTAGATAATGAATCAACAAATAGACAAAGTAGTTTTTCACCAAATTCAGATAGAGGGAAATATTATGAAACACCATCATCATCATTAAATATTAATATAAATACTATTAATAAATGTCATAGAAACAATTTTCAATTTGAAATTAAAAATTCTATTAATAAACTTAAGAATATTTCAAGTTTAACTTCTATATATATTAAAAGTGATTCTTTTTTAATAAATAATAATAATAATCATCATAATCTTTTTATTAATAAAGAAAATGCTATTAAAATTAGTCAAACACTTAGAAAAAAATTAATAAATTTTAGAAATATCAAAACAGGACAATTTAATTTACCTTTGTTATCAGAAAATAATAATAATAATAAAAATTAAATTTAAGTTATTATTTATAATTCAAGAGTTATATTATCAATAATTTAATTTATTTATTTTATTAGTATAAAAAAGTTTGTAATTATTTATTAATAATTAATACAATTATTATATGAATTTAATATATTTATATATATATATTATATACCATATTACTTATTTAGTCATTTTAAAATATTATTTTTTTCTTCAAAAAAATTGATTTTAAAATTATTTCAATATATATATTTGTATAATAATTCAAAATTTATCAAATTTTTTTGCATAATATAAAATTTCTAAAAACATTCTTTTATTTTTAAAATCTTGTAATATAGAATTATATATATTATCACTTTTTCCATATTTTGAAAATAATTTTTTATGAATTAAATAATTAAAAGAAATTTTTTCATTTGCACAATAAAGACAAGAAAAAATAGGTAAAGGAGTATCATTTAAATTTTTAAATCTTTTTTTATTAATATATTTTTTTTTATTTTTTTTTTTATTTTTTTTTTTAATTGGGAAAATTGCACTTAAACTTAAGTCAAGTTGAATTGAACTATCATCTAATAAAGAACAATCTTTAATTAAATCATTTTTTGATAAAATACTATTTGTTAATGATAAAATATTTTCAATATTATTATTTTTTTTATGATTACTTAAAGGAAAATCTTTATAAAATGAATCCATAATTTAATCTTGAATAAAGATAATTATTAATTTTATAATTAATTTTTAGAATATTATTTAAAATAAATATTTATAAATATTTATTATTTTTTCTCAAAAAAAAATAATTTAAATTAACATAATTAAAAAACAATACAAAATCAAAAAATGTAATTTTAAATAAAAATGTTTATTACAATCAATTTCTAGATCATTTATTTCTAAAGTTTCTTTAAAATCTTCAATAATTTCTTTATCTACTTTACCAGGAACATAAGAACAATATGCAAAATTTTCACTAACAGATTTAATTAAACAACATTTAAAATTATCATCTTTATTAACTGAACAATCAGATTTATCATTTGGTATATTATATCCTAAAGTATCCTTTCCACAACTATTTAAAGAATAACCAATTGGAATTTGGTTTTTTATATAAGTAAATAATAATATTAAAATTAATCTAAATATTTTCATATTTTTTTTTTTATTTTTATTTAATTATTATTTATAACATTATATATTTTAAATAAATATATATTAATATATTATTATTGGATAATTAAAATTAATAAATATGAATAGAAAAATTAAAAATTTTTTTAAGAAAATAGATTATTTTGGAGTAACTTTTAACTTTCATTATAAAACAAAAGAAAAATACACATCATATTCAGGAGGAATTGTATTTTTAATATATTTGATAATGGGAATATCATTCGTATTAATAAATTTTATAAGTTTAATAAAAAGAGAAAATATGTCAATTATTTCATGTAAAATACATAAACCATTAACAGAAACAATAAATTTCAAAAATTATTCATTAACACATGCATTTGGAATTAAATGTTCAAGATTAGATATAGGTAAAGAATATGATTATTTTAAAATAAGTGTAAATCAAGTTAAATTAACTCAAAATAATGGTATAGTAAAATATAATAAAACACCAATAAATTATTCATATTGTACAAAAAAACATTTTTATAATAAATTTAATGATTCAATTGATGAATATGGTTTAAATCAAAGATTTTGTTTTGATGATGAAAATATAACAATAAGAGGATTATATACAGATGAAATATATGAATATATTGAATTAACAGTTTCAATGACAAAAACAAATAAAGAGGATTATGATACATATTATAATTTATTAACAACAAATGATTGTACATTTCAATTATATCATATTGATTATGGTATTGATATTAATAATTTTAATAATCCAGTAACACCATATTTAAGACAAGAATTTTTAAAATTATCTCCAGTTGATTTTAATAAAATGGAAATTTATTATTTAACAGAAAAATTTATGACAGATAAAAATTATTTTTTTAATAATTATCATATTAAATATTATGCAGGTTATTCTATGTTTACTGTTTTTAGTTTATTTAAAGGTAATGATAGACTTGATAAAAAACCAGATGCATATGATCAACTTGCAAAATTTTTTTTAAGAGCTGATAATAGAATAAATGTAATTTCTAGAAAATATATGAAATTTACTGAATTTTTTGCTAATGTTTGTTCTTTAATTTCTGGAATTTATTTATTCTTATTTTTATTTATGGGAAGAATAAATAAATTTTATGCTAAAGAAAGAATAATGACTAAAACTTTTCAGTTTAAAGATGATAAAAATGATATTTTTATTAAGAAATTAAAACAACAATTACCAAATGAACATATTGATATTGATAATATTAAAAAAAGTTATACTAATAATATTTCTCAATTTATACAAAAAATTCAAATAAAAAATAAATCAAATTTAAAAAAAAATTCTTTAAAAAATCAAAAAAATAATAAAGAATCAACAACAGACGAAATGATATTAAGCACTCATAATAATAATGCAATTAAAAAGTATTTTTTTCATTTGGATAATGAGAATAGGATACAAAAAAAAAATTTAAGACAATCTACTAATGTTATTAATCAAAAAATTCATTTTAAATATAATTTTTGTGAATTATTAATTTTAGTATTTTGTAAATGTTTTTCTTGGAAAAAATTAAAAATGAAAAATATTTTATTTAAAAATGGAGAAAAATTATTATTTTTAAGTTCAGATATTTTATCATATTTGAAAAATATGCAAATTTTAGATATTTTAACTTATATTTTATTAGAACCAAGTCAAATTAAAATGTTAAAATTTGCATCAAAACCTGTTATTTCAATTAATAAAAGGAAATCTTCAACAAATAAAATTACTTGGAATTTAGATAATGATAATGAAGAAAATGAAATAGATATTAAAGATTTTTGTAAAGGATATAAAGAAATACAAACCACTATTAAAAAAACTAAAATTAATAAAAAGTTAATGACAATTGTAAATGAAGAACTTGATAATTTGATAGATTAATAATATATATTAATGAAAATATATTATAATGAAAAAAATAAGTTTTATTGTAAAATAAAAAAACTATTTATAAATTTAAAAATTTTTGATTTAATATTAAACATATCCTATATTTTTTTGCTTGGAATAGAAAAATAAACAATTTAAAAATATTTAAAATAATATAATTTATAAATAAACTAAAAAATAATTAAATTATATTAAAATATCATTAAAATATAAATAAAAAAGAAAAAATTGTAATTAATTTATCTATCTATTGCTAATATGAATTATAATTATTTTTTATTTATTAATTAATTAAAATTTGTTTATTTTCAATAACTTTATATTCACCTTTTTTACTTAAATCTAAATTAATCCTAAAATATTTTCCTTGAGGATTAACACCAATCAAACAATTATCATCAACAAAACCTAATAAACAATTTTCATACCCAAGATTAATTTTAGTAAAACTCCATTCACTCTGAAAATATCCTTCAAAAAAAAAATCAGGTAATATAGATAAAATACTTTTATTATTAGAAGGAATATTTTTGATAGAATCATTTTGATTAATTTCTTTAAAAGAATTTTCAATAGAATAAACATGAATAGTTTTTTTATTACTAGATACAGATAAAAGTAAATTATCATTAGAAAAAGTAATATCAAAAATAATTGCTTTATCCAATCCTCTTCTAATTTCTTGAAGTAAATTTCCATTTTCAGTATTAAAAATACGAATTAATGTTCCAATTTCCGAAGCAGTTGCGACTAAACTTCCATTATAATTTAATGAAATAAAAGAAATTGAATTTTTATGTGCATGAATTAAAGTTATTGTGTTACTTTCATAACATTTTATTCTAATACGTCCTCTTACTTTATCTGGATATGATATAATTGTTTTTTTTGTATCTTTATTCATATCAAATATTCCTTTTTCTGTTTTATATGTTTCTATGATATCTATATTTTTATAATTTTGGAAATTGTATATATATATTTTTTCTAATATTGATATTAGTAATCTATAGTTTAAAATTAATTTATTTTATTTTTTTTTTTACTTTTCTTTTTTTACTTTTATGTTTAAAACATTTGAATTAAATTTTAATAATTTTAATCTTTTTTCTTTATAATCATCATATATTATTACTTGATTTGGAGTTGAATATTCTACTAGAAAAAGAATATTTGTTCTATTTAACATTTTAATTATTTTAATTCCATTTTTATAATCTATTTTATTATTAATTAAGATTTATTTTACTTTTTTTTCCTGTTATTTCAATTGGACAAGATTGGTAAATTGAATATCCTTTTCTATTTCCTAATGATATACAACTATTATCTTGATTAAAAGAAACATATAAGTCATTGTTTTCCATATAAAAAATAAAAACTTATTTTTAAAACAATTAAATTTTTTTAAATATTATTAATTATATAAAAATGTATAAGAAAAATAATATATAAAGTTTAATAAACTATTACATAGGAAATTACAAAAAAAAGAAATGAAAAAAAGTTTTTTTTTCAAGTATTTTGTTGTTGTAAATGTTTAAGTCTTTTTGGTTTATTTTCATCTTCAATAGAAATATTAATATCATCTTCATCATCATCTAAATTATCAATTGGAATCACACTATCATCATCTTCATTATTTTCTATAATTATTTTTTCTTTATTTTTATTTTTTTCATCTTTATTTTCTTCTTTTTTAATTTCTTCATTTTTAATATCTTCATTTTTATTTTCTTCTTCTTTAATATCTTCATTTTTATTTTCTTTTTTTTTATTTTCTTCTTCTTTAATTTCTTCATTTTTAATATCTTCATTTTTATTTTCTTCTTCTTTAATATCTTCATTTTTAATATCTTCATTTTTATTTTCTTCTTCTTTAATATCATCTTCTTTTATATCTTTCACTTTATTTTTTTCTTTATCAATTTCCTTTAATTTAATATCATAATTACTTAAATTTCCATTTTTTACATTTATTTTTTTATTATTATTAATACTATTTTTTATACTTTTTCTTTCAGTTTTATGATTATTATTTTTGTAAGGAAAATATTTCCTGAAAAATACTTTATTTTCTTTTTCATTATCAACCAAATTTTCATTAATAACTCTTTTTTTATTTGTATTAATTATATTATCATTATTTTCATTTTCAGAATCATTTTTACTTTCATTATTAAAACTATTATTACTATTACTATTACTATTACTATTACTATAATTATTATTATTATTATTTTCTAAATTATTTTTATTACCATTACTTTTAATATTATTATTTTTTTTTTTAATATTATTATTAAAAATATTTTCATTTGTAATATTATTATCATTTTTTTCTGATTCATAATTTTCATTTGAACCATTTATACTATTTCTAATAGATTTCATAATATTAATTTCATGATTATTTTCTTCATTATTATTAATCATATTTAAATGAGAATATTGAAAATGTTTATAAGTCATATTATTTGAATTTTTCATTTTCATTTCAAAATTAAATTTATCTTCAATTCTCTTTATTGTTGTATATGAAATATTAAATTCTAATGCTAATTTAATTATTCTTTCTCTATAAATTAATACATCATTATCAGTTTTGAATTTTAATTTTTTTTGAAAAAAATTATAAAAAGAACTCTTATCTTTAAACTCAATAATAACATTTTGATAATATTTTAAAATACCAAGTGTATAATTAATTAAAAAATTTAATCCAAGAACCATCATACAATCAAATAATCTAATATTAATACTAAAATCAAATAAAAAATCATAAAAAGTAATAATCCATTTATCTAACCATATTTCTTTTTCAATTTGTAATTTAGAAATAATATTATATATAGGAAAAAGTCTCTCTCTTATTAATTCATAGATTAAATAAGAATAAAAATTAAATTTTATTGAATTGTCTTTAAAAAATTCTCTAATTGACAAACCATAATAATCAGAAAATAAATATCTTAATAATTGAAATGACTCAACTTCATTACAATCAGAAACAATTAAAATATTTCGTACAATTTTATTCATTCCTTTTTTATATCCAATTTCTTTATCATATAATGAAAAAACTTTTAATATATTATAAAGTGAATTTAATTGATTTTCATTTTTAAAAATTTTTATATTTGAAAAAGTATTATTTAAATCATTTCTTATTTCTTTTTCTATTTCTGGATTTGGAGAACAATTAATTAAATTATGATAAATTTGAGAATTATTAATACCAATTTTACTTTCAATATTTAAAAAATTATTTTTTGCTATTGAAATCCATATTAACCATCTCATATTATTAGGAGGACCAATTAATAAAATTTTTTTTATTTTTTTCATTTTACTTCTACATAATCTATCAATAAAATTACTTAAGATTAATTTTAAATCATTATAAGTCATAATTTTAACACTTGAATTTTCACTATTTTTCAAATTATTATTTAAATTTATATGTGTTTGATTTATATTTATATTATTATTATTATGACTATAAAATTTAGTATTATTACTTTTTGAAGATTGAAGAGAAAGAGAATATGTAAATTCATGAAATTCTTTTCCTTCTAATTGATCAATGGCTTTTATTATTTTAAATATATTTTTTTCATTTGAACCTATATGTTTTGTTATTAATTTTATTATTCTTTCATTATTATTTTGAAAATTATTATAAAATTGAAAACTTAATATCCATTCTGTAAAATTGAAAAAATCACTTTTTTGAGTATTATTATTTATTTTTTTTGAATTTTTAAAATATGTTGATATTGATTGGAATTCGTCTTTTTCTTTTGTATTACATGCACCCATTCTTTATTTCTATTATTATTATTTATAAAAATAATTTAAAAAAAAATTGTCAATATATTAATATATTTTTATATATAGATATTATAATTAATAAAAATAAAAAAAATTTTTTAGATATATAAATAATTAATTAATATCATTTTCTAAATCAAATATTTATTATATTTATTTCAAAATAATACTTAAATTATTTTTCTAAGGTTTATAAAATATTAAAAATAAATAAATTATGGAAAATATAATAGATATAAATTATTCATTATATTTTTTATTTGATATATAAAAATATAAAATTTTTTTCCTTTTTTTTAAATTTGAAAAAAATATTATATTTACACATTCCAATTTTTAAAATAGAATTTAATTAACTTATTTTAAAACTAAACTTTATGATTTTATCTTCTTCCATGTATATTAATTTTTTATTTAAATTTAATTAATTAAATGGATTCTGATGACAAAATATTAATAAACATCTTTATAGATAAAGAATTTAAATTTTCCCAAATAGTAGACCCAAAAATAACAATAAGTGATTTAAAAAAAATAATATTAACAAATACAACAATATATAGTCTAAACTACATAATGGAATATCAAGATAGAGAAATAAGTGGTTTAGAAATGTTATCTCTAAAGCAAATATTTACAAAAAAAAAAGATGAATACAACATATATCTAACATTAATATCAACATTAAAAAAATATGAAAAGCAAACAGTGCTAATATCATATATAGAAGGTGATTCAACAATAATATTATATAAAGTCCTTTCAATGAAATGGACAAAAATTTTACCAAATATGAGTAATCGTCTTTCATTTTATGACACAAAAAAATTTCCATATAATTCAAGAAGTTGTCATGTTTTATCAACAAATCAATTAATAATAACAGGAGGTGTTGATCATGAATACACAGCATGTTATTTTGATGCTGATACAAATGCAGTAATTGATTTACCAAAAATGAAACATAAAAGACAAAGACATTCAATGATTAGTATTGGTGATAATAAAGTTTTTATAATTGGTGGTTCTGGTAGTAAAAAAGTAACTTGTTTAAATATTGAATTTGAAGATTATGAAGATTATCCTGATATGACTTATACTAGGAAAGATGCTTCTGTTTGTTTAGTTAATAATAAATTTTTATATGTTTTTATGGGTTATTGTGATGAGAAAGGAGGTATTATTTCTAATTATGAAAGGTTAGATATTAGTAAAAGTGCTTTTGAATGTAAATGGAAAATTTTACCTATTAATAATTTTTATAGTTTATCTATTCCTAGAACTTATAGTGCTGTTACTTTTATTAAAAAATGTAATTATGAGGAAGAAGAAGAGGAAGATGAAAATAATGATAAACCTAATGGGTTTTTTTTATTTTTTGGAGGAAGTTTTAATGCTACTGCACAGAGTACTGTTATTACTTTTAGTGAAGAAAAATATCAAGCTGATAAATCTAATTATTCTCTACCTTTGAAATGTAATTTTAATGAAACTTTTTTTATACAACCTAATGAAATTACTGGGGATTGTTATTTATTTACTTTTGGTCAAAATCATGAGTTAATTCATTTTAATCATAAAAAAAAAATTTTAGAAGAAATACCACAAGAATGGATGGAATAATTAATAAAAAAAAGATAAAAATGATAAAAAAAATTATTTTTTGTTAAAATAAAATAATTTATTAAAATATAATTTTACTCATATATAATTGTTAATAGTATATTTTTAAAAAATATTTTTCAAATAAAAAAATTCAAAAAAAAACAAATAAAACAAAAATAAAAAATATTAAAAAATGGCTTTTGTATTCAGAGCAGAAAGAGATATGAAACACGATTCAACAGAAGTAAACGACACAGCTCCAGGTTCATATGATTTAGGTTCATCATTTAGAGCACAAGAAAAAAATGCAGCTCCTTTTAATAGTATAGTAAAAAGAAATAAAAATTCCTTTATTCCAATAAATGAAACTCCAGGTCCTGGAACATATGAAAGAGAATATCAAAATGTATTAGAACATAAAAAAATTAAACCAAAAGAAATTAATATATTTCAAGCTGTTGAAAGTAATATTTTACCACAACAATTAATTGATTTATATAAAAAAAGAGAAAGAGTTGCTTTTAATACAAAAGGTGAAAGATTTAAATATTATTCAGATAAAAAAAATATGGATTTATTACCAGGTCCAGGAAGTTATGATATAAGTACTAGTTTTTCATCTCTTAATAATTCAGATATTAAAAAGAAAAAAAAATTAAAATTTGGTGAAGTTTTAACAACTGGTTCAATATTTAGAAAAAGTACTATTCCTTCATGGGAAAATTTTGGTTATGAAGATACTAAAGAAGGACTTGAGAAAATGATTGAAGATCCTGAAAAAGATATTAAATACACAGGAGAAAAAAATGATACAATAGGTCCTGGTCAATATAATATAAATTCAACATGGAATGCTAATGTTATTAGATGGAGAAATCCAGATGAAATAAAATATAAATCAAGAACATTAAGTCGTGAAAATAATAATAAAAATTCATTTGAAACTAATATAAAAAAAGATTATAAAAAGAATAATGATAAAAGTGTATTATTAAAATATTATTTAAATAAAAGATATAATACAGTTCGAGCATTAAAAGAAAAAAAGGATAATTCACCAACTGATTTTATATTCGATGTAACTCCAGGACCAGGATATTACACACAAGAATTTGATAATTGGAAAATGAAAACAAATTCAAAAAGTTCATTACAAAGTTTCGATACAACAGCTCCTCGTTTCCAAGAAAGTAAAATAACAAAAAATGATTTAGGACCAGGTTTTTATCATAATTTCTCCCATCCAAAAGAAAAAATAATTCCTCAATATAAAGTAGGTAAATTATTAAATAATACTGATAAAGAAGCAATTAAAAAATCAGCTTTTAATATATCAAATACTAAACATGATACAACAAATAAAATTGGTCCTGGTTCATATGATGTTTCAGGTAATTTAATGAAGAAAAAAATTAGTAATGTTAATAGTTTTGGTATAAAGGAAAAGAGATTTAAATATAAAATTGAAAATGAAAATCCAGGTCCAGGTTATTATTTAGGAACAAATGATATAAATGATAATAAAAATGAAAATGATGATAAAAATAATCCTCATTTAATTAATAAAAGTTTAGCTGATAATGATGAGAAAAAATTTGTTGTTGAACATTTTGAACCACCTCCGATTGGAGCTTATAATCCTGGATTAGTTTTATCAATGAATTATAAAGTTCAAAGTAGTGTTAATGCTTTTCAAGATAATAAAAAAGTTGGTTTTGGTGTTCAAGGAAAGAGATTTAATTATAATAATAAAAGTGATTTTCTTGGTCCTGGTTTATATTATAAAAATTTACCTAAGGATGTTAAACAAAATGCTGCTCCATTTAATGAGAATAATAAAAGATTTAATTATAAAAAAGAGAAAATGCCTATTCCTGGTCCTGGTTCTTATGAATTAAGTAATTTTAATGAATGGGATAAGAAGTCTTTTAATATTTTGTTTGTGTAATTTTTATTAATTAAATTTTATTTTTTTTTTTTTAATTTTTTTTTTTATGTTTATTTATTTTTTTAAATTATGATTTTTTCTCATTGGTTATTATTCGTTGTTTTTTATTTAAGGGTAATTAATGGAATGTTATTATCTGATTATTATAATTATTATTTGAATAATTTTGAATATAGGAATGATAATAAGTTATATGAGGAGATTAGTATTAATTTTATTAAATTTTTTGAAAAAAATATTGATAATAATTCCAATTGTTTACAAAATTTGAATATTGATAATGTTTCAATAATATTAAGATATAGTGATATTGATATTACTTTTGATAAAAGTAATGAAAAAGAATGTAAAAATCATACTTATGTTTATTATTTATTTTCATATCAGTTTTATTCATCACCATTTATTGATGTTAATAAAAATGAAAGTTTTAATTTTTTCGAAGATTCAATTTATTCAACTGGAATTTGTTTACCAAAAAATTGTTCTGAAATGATAAATTCAAATTTTGAAAATAATTCTATTAAAAATGATTCAAAAATATATAATTATCTATATAATAATTTTAATATTCGAAATATTACATTATGGAATAAAGAATTAAATGATAAATCAAAACCAGATAGAATAGTATCTTCAGCAGAAATTATTTTTTTTTTTATTATATTTTATATTGTTATAGTATTTACAATTGGTTTTGTTGGTATCTATTATATAAAAAATAATGATAAAGAAATAGAAAATATATTGAATGAAGATGATGTAAAAGAAAAAAAAGAACAAAATAAAGAAAGTTATTTATTTTCAAAAGAACATGAGAATAATTCATTATTAATTATGGAAAAAGAAAAAGATAATATTAGATTTATAATTACTATATTTAATCCAATTGAAAATTTAAAAATATATCTTAATGATAAATCTTATTTATTTAATTCTTCAAATTTGGAATTTTTTAGTACAATTAGAGTTATTATTTTATTTTTATGTATTTATAATTATCAATTTTATATTATTACAAAATATCATCCTAATGTCTTATCTAAAAATTCTTTATTTGGTTGTAATTTTTTTATTCTTAAATTATCATCTTATTCTGTTATAATACATTGCCTTTTAGATGGTTTTATTGCTATTTTTAAATTTATGAATTTTTATAAAACAAAAAAATTCAAGAATATAAAGTTTATTATTTTTAAATTTTTTTTATTTTGTACTCCAAAAATTATTTTATTTATTATAAATTTCTATATTTTTCATTATTTATTTCCTGAATTACTTGAATACATTGGATTTAAAAATGATTTAAATGACGATTTTTATTTAAGTTATTTTAAAAATTTTGATTGTGAAAAAGAAATTTTCAAAATGTTTATTCCATTATATTATGAATATAAAAATTATAATGATATTTCAAAATGTTATTCCTTTGTTTTTATATATAAAAATGAATTTATCTCATTTATTGTTTCATTAATTTTATTTTCAATTCTTTTATATATACAAAACCATATTATAGATTTAATTATATCAGTGATTATTCTATTAAATTTATTAATATTTCCTTTTATTTTAAAAACATCTCCAAAAGTATATGGAATAAATTCAATTTTTGGAAATATTACATATTTTACTACACCAAATATATTTTTTAGTTGTTATATTATTGGAGGCTTTTTTGGATTAATGTATTTTTATTATTTAGATATTATTTCTTCAAATAGATTCCCATTTTTATATAAACCTTTTAGTTTTATTGATTATATTATTTCAAAAATTGATATGTTTTCACCTAAAAGAAAAGTTTTTTCTTGTTTAATTCTTATTTTATCACTTTTTTTAATATCTATTAATTATAATATTTTAAGATATTTTTTAGGAGGTGATAGTATTAATTTTGAATTGAATTTTGTTGCAAAAATTATATATCATTATGAAATGTTTTTTGTTATTTTTGTTTTTTTATTTCTTTTTATTATACTTTTATTATATGAAAAATTAAGAATATCTTTTCCATTATTTAATTTTATTGAAAGAATTAATTCTACAATTTTCTCAAATTTAGATTCTTTTATTCAAATGTCATTTTGCTTTTTTGATTTTAATTTTAATTTAAATTATCATGATTTATTTTTTATTTCATTAGGCCAATATTTTATAATAATAATCCTTTCAGGATTTATTAGCATATTATTTGAAATACCACTTAAAGTGCTAATAAAAAGAATCATAACAAACAAATAAAAAATATAAAAATAAATATTTTTTTCAAAAAAAAATAAAAAATAAAAAAAATTAAAAAATATAAATTATTTAAATAATTGTTTTTTATATAAAAAAACCAAATATGTTTTTCATAGTAGATTTTGACAGAGAATTAATATTAACTCCCAATCAACTAGGAAAGCATATAAAAAACAAAATAAAAGCAAAATTAATTGAAAAAGTTCAAGGAGAATGTACAGAAAAATATGGATATTTAATATGTGTAATTCAAATAAATGACATACCAAATGGTATGATAATGGACACAAGTGGAAATATATTATTTAATGTTAGTTTCAAAGCAATTGTAATGAAACCATTTGAAGGAGAAGTATGTGATGGTGTTATTGAAAGTGTTACTAAATATGGTATTATTGTTTCTGTTGGTCCTATTAAATCTTTTATTTCAAAATCTGATTTTCCTCCTAATTTTGAATATGATGAAAATAATAATACTTATAATTCTAATGAATCTGGGAAATTAGAAAAAGGAACTGAAATTAGATTTAGAATTAAAAAATTACAATATGATAATAATGGTTTTAGACCTTTGGGAACTATGAGAGAATCTTATTTGGGACCAATTTCTGAAATATAATTTGAATGATTGATTTATAAATTTTTAAATTAAATTATTAAATAATTATTTTTTTAAAATAATGAAAATTTACATTTAAAATTATTTTTAAAAAAATTAAAAATTTGATTATATTTAATTTTGTTCAAAATTAAATTCACAATTTCTTTCTTCAGTAGAATCTTTATTAGTAACACTTGCTTTAATAGAAGTATCTCCAAACATTAAAGTAACTTTAACAGTTTTATCTTCAACTGTTTGAAAAGCTTTTCCAATATCAATACTTAACTCACCTAATTTTTTAACACCAGGTTCATCAACGAATTCAACATCAACAGCATCAGTACAAAAAAAAATAATTCTCATAACAGTTTGTCTACTTCTAACAGGACAATAAATTTTAGTATGTTTCTCATCAATACCAACACTTTGATTTTTTCTTACAAAAACATCAAAAACATCTTCACAGAAATCTTCACCTTCAATAACAACTTTTTTATTTTCAGGATGTCTTTCAGGATTAAATGTAGTTAATGTATTTATACCATAAGTCATTTTTGCTATTCTTGATGTAATTAAACGAGGATTTAATCCAAACATTACTGCACCTCTAATTACTGAAACTTGTGGTCTTTTTGGTGCTAAAACTGTTATTTCTTGACTTTCAAATTTTTTCTTTATTTCACTTTTTAAAAATGGACTTTCTGAAAAACCACCTACCATAAAAATAAATTTTGCTGAATAACCTTCTTTTTCTTTTGCTTGTGCTAATAATTCTGCTACTTTTTTTATTATGTTATCAAATAATGGTTTGAAAAATGATATCATTAATGCTGGAGGTAAATCTATACATGATGCTCCTCTTTGTTTTAATTGATATTCTTTTTTTGTTTTTTTATTATAATTTTCTACTAATTGAGATAATTTTGATGAATTTAAATTTTCACTTAAATAACTTAATTGTAATCTACTTCTTTCATCACCTTCAGGTAAAAATTTCCTTTTTAACATTTCAAAATGTTTTAATATTTCTAATCTAGCAAGTGCATTTTTATTATAAATATTAAATAATTCATCACCAAAAAAAATTTTTAAAAAATCTTCAAAATTTTTATCAACATATTTTGACCCCCATTCACATCCTCCAGAACTAGGTAAAACTTCTTCACTTAAAAAACTTTCATTAGGTTCACATTTTAATTTTTGTACACTAATATCATTAGTCCCACCTCCATTATCTAAAACTAAAACAATATCATTTTTTCTCATTTTTTTCTTTAAATTCTCATCAGCATCTTCTCTACATTGAATAGAAGCACCTTCAGGTTCTAAACATAATAATAAATTATCAGAATTCCAATGAGAAACAATTCCAGCTTCAACAGCAGCATTTTGCATAAACATTTTATTTTCTTCTGACCATAAAGCAGGAACAGTTAAAACCCATCTTATTTTTTCTTTTTTAACAATATCACCAATTTGTTCTTTTAATTTTTCTAAAGCTTTATTAGCAATAAATTTTAAACTTTCTGATATTACTTTCATTAATGGCATTGGACGACCATCAGCAGAAATAGCATTTTTTTCTCCTCTAAATAATGCCATTTTATACTAAAATTTATAAAATTGTATTTTTTTTTTTTACTGTTTGAAATAACATTGCAGTTTCACCATCATCTACTATTTCAGCATATTTTTGTAATGCTCTTGAACCAAATGCTATGAAGCTACCATCATTGTCAAATAATATTGCTGTTGGAGTTTTTTGATCATCATTATCTTCCACTGGGTTAAATACTTCTATACGAGGTTTTTGACCATTTGTTACTCGAGGTGTTATTCCATAACTGTAATTTATGTTATATATTGGTTTATATACCCTGATGCACCTGTACCAAAGTCTATTGCTATTACATGCGTAAATGTTGAATCTTCTTTTAAAAATCCTGCCATAATATTAAAATATGATAAATGTTATTTAAATTTAATTAAAAAATAAAATAATATTAATAAATTAGTAAATTAAATTAGAAAATATAAAATTTATAATATTCTGATAATGCTTTAATATAATATTAAAAATAATAAATTTACTTTTTTTTTAAATAATAATAATATATATATCAAATAATAATTATGTAAATAAAGAAAGTATAAATGTTTCAAAATAAAATAAAAAGCAAAGAACTTTTAATAATAAAAATGAACCATATTAATTTAAATAATTTTATTGAAATCATTGTTTATTTCTTTTGTCCTTGTTTTTTAGGAAAACAATAAATGATTGTTCATTTCAATTATATTATCATATTGATTATGAACTTGATATTAATAATTTTAATAATCCAGTAACACCATATTTAAGACAAGAATTTTTAAAATTATCTCCAGTTGATTTTAATAAAATGGAAATTTATTATTTAATAAAACAATTTATGATAGTTAAAAATTATTTTTTTAATAATTATAATATTAAATATTATGCAGTTTATTCTATATTTATTATTTTTAGTTTATTTAAAGGTAATAATAGACTTAAAAAAAACTAGGTGTATATACTCAACTTGTAAAATATTTTTTAAGAGCTGATAGTGTAATAAATGTAATTTATAGAAAAAAATATTAAATTTATTTAATTTTTATCAAATGTTTCTTCTAATATTTTTGAAACTTTATTATTTTTATATATTATTGTATCTAGAATAAATAAATTTTATTCTAAAGTAAAAATTTTATCATATGCTTTACAAATTAAAGATTTAGTAAAGGAAAAAAATAAATATTTTTTAAAAAAATTAAGAGAACATTTAACTACAATTAATAATAGTTTTACTCAATTGAATAATACTAGAAATTTTTTCACTAATACTATTCCTTTAACTAATAAAAATAAAATTAAATTAGATTTAAATTTTAAAAAGGAAAAATTATATTTAGTTTGAATAAAATATAAGTTATAAAAAAGTTTTATATTTATAAATAAAAATGATTTCAATATAAAGGTATAATAAGTTAAATAAATTTCTTCATTAATAATAAATAAATTTTTAATATTTTGAAATAAAATTTCTCAAAAAATAAAAAAATTAATAAAAATAATCAAATTATTATTTTTAAAAAAAGAATATTTTATTTTATTTATATATTAATATTTTAGAAAATATACTTTTAAATATTTAAAATATAATATTCTAATATCAATAACCTATAATATGATATATTTTCTTTTTATTATTTGATAATTTATAATTAATTAAATTTTATATTATAAATAATAATTATTATAATATATTGCCCGCCTATTTATATTTTACCAATTATTTTTTTTATGTTTTTTTCCTGTTTTTCCATTTCTTTTTTTTTTGATTATTTCCTTATTTTTAATATCAGCACTATTAAATATTTTACAATATAATTATAAATTATTTATAAATAATAATATAAACAAATTTACTTTTCTATTAATTTAAAGATATTTGAAAAAGTCTTTAAATCAAGATTAAATTCTTTGTTTTTAAATAATTTTTTTTCTGCATTGTCATATTTTTTCTTATTTTCATTCATCTCTTTTAAAATATTTGCTTTAACTCCATTTAAATATTTTATTCTATTTTTCTTTTTATAATTTCCCATCATTAAATTAAATAAAAATTACAAGAAAAATATTTATAAATTTATATTATATTTAAAACCATTTTCATTTAAACAAAAATTTTTAATTATAATAATTGCCTTTTGAATTATTATTATTATTTCTATATTTTTTTTCATGATAATAACCTCTTCCAAAGCCTTTTATATTTTTATTAAATTTAGAATCAAATTCTCTTCTTCCATTATTGTCATTAAAATTATTTTTATTCCTATTAAAATCTTTATTTCTATCATTGAAATCATTATTTCTATTTTTAAAATCTTTATTTTTCATATTATTATTATAATCTTTATCTCTACTTCTATCTCTATAATATTTATTATTATTATTATTTATATAACTAATATTATAATCTTTATTATTGTTATAA
>Ga0256407_10005691_pt1 | contig 19760 bp, 31 predicted proteins | sample RumenRJG_04DNA_FD_193489 | JGI IMG/M metagenome (GOLD analysis project Ga0256407, IMG submission 193489) | Bovine rumen microbial communities from Lethbridge, Alberta, Canada - RJG_04 | ecosystem: Host-associated > Mammals > Digestive system > Stomach > Rumen | place: Canada: Alberta... | reverse complement strand
GCTTTTCAAGATTATTTGTTCTCAATGCATTAACACCCTTCAACCAGAAACAAGTTCTTTTGGTTACATAGTTTTCTTTATCATCAATTCCTTTCGCAAACATGTAAGGATGTATTACCTGTGTGGGTTTCTGATACCATTTAGACATGATGCCAACTGGATTCTCTATCACTATCTTGTCACAGTCTGCGTTTACGAACTGCATGAAGAATTCCGCAGCTTCCCTTCTGTTCTGCCATCTCTGAAGTGCCTTATCTCCATATTTCTCCACACTAAACCAAGCGTTTCCTGTATTGGTAAGGTAGGTACAAGGTGGAAATGCAATGATCATGTCCCATTTGCCTTTAACCTCATGCATTTCTCCATTGTTAGTAATAAACTCACAATCCCCATTTATAAGTTTTAATGCATCGCCCTGGATGTGCCATTCGGGATGATTACCAGACTCTTTAATGATGTCCGCACTATATGCTTCATGTCCAAGTTTTCTGAACTCCATTGTTACTCTCTGAGATTCTTCACAAGCTACTAAGATCTTCATATATATTCTCCTTTGCAATAAAAAAAGAACCGAAGCATTTGTTCAGTTCCTTGTTCTACCTTTTATTTCTTAACCACCTATTACAGTACTGTTTATAAATAATATTTGCCTTATGTTTATTACCTATTGGGAAAGATCTGTGCGTTTCAAAATAATCTATATTGTTCGTTGACTCATAAATATGAACACTATAAACTGTCGATCCATATTTTGATTTACTTATCAATTCACAAGAAATCTTTCCATCGGGAGTTGCGCAACTAAGTATTGTTTTCATTAGTACTATTCCTTCTTTTATACAAGTCTTTCAAAATCACCGCCGCAAACACCGCATCTCCATTGCCATGGATTTTTTACCATAGAACACATCCGCTGCTTACCAACCTCCCTTCCACATTTTTTGCAGCGAACAATATACCTTGGCTTTCTGTAGTCCTTTATAAGACTATCATCAATTCCCTTTTCGTCACTGTCTGTGCATCGTTTAATGTTATATCCAAGTTTCTTTTTTACGGTTGCTGCTCTTCTTTTCCATTCTTCGCCATGATTTGAACAACCAGGGCATGTATGAAGTATCTCATGAATAATTGTATTCTGAAGAGATTCAATCGGAACTCTTTCATCTAATAGTATCTGAGATATATTAATATAATAATTATATCTTGGTTCTCCGTTGGATGCTCGCCCGGCAAATTCACGGCGACACTGTCCCCATCTCCTTTTGGCTCTGGAATTTACTGTAATTTCAACGATGTTTCCATAGTCCATTTGAATTTCATCCATTAAACCGATACAGTTCCAGTAAATTTTCTGTAAATCTCTCATTGTTATCTCCTTTAATTAATTACATAACCAACATGCTCTTCTTTTATCTTTGATATGGAAACAACATAATTTTCTTTTAATGATGCCTTTATTTTTTTGTAATCTGAATTGCATTATCCTCTTCAAAACACCCATCAAGCGGTATTAAATACTGCGTATGAAATTTTTCGCTTAATTTATCAATACGTTTAACATATAAAATATATTTCATATAGTCATTCTCCTTTTTATTAAAACTGTGTTATATCATCACGCAACTCAATCATTTCCACCTCCATCAAACTTGATTTTTATTTAATCTCATTTCTAATTATATTCAATATTTCTTTTCTATATCTTTCGTAATACATATCCAGATAATGTTCCATTTCTTCATCATTTTTAACTAACTCAGTCAACTTGTACATTTTGTCCTTGTTTATAAAATGACACGAACTTACATACCATTCATTATCATCAACATTGAATCCATAACAAAATTCCATGAATATATCTTTTTTTGGTATTCTGAAATAATCATTTACAGATACACAACCACCCATATCAAGTTCCGCAAGAACATCAATTTTATTAAGCAATTCAGATTCCGTCTTGATATTGAATAACTTAATACCAAGCGATTCTAAATGTGAATCACAATGATGATATCCATATTTAACCATACCATCTTTAATAATTCCTACATAAGATCTTGTTGACATATAATTCTCTCCATTCATCAAAACTGTGTGATACCTTCACGCAACTCAATCATCTTAACCTTCATGCCAAGTTTTTCTTCGTATTCATTAACTAAGTTTCCATGATAACCAATAAACAGACCAGGGTATTTGGTAATCAGATACAACGTATTTCCCTCTACATGAAAAGCTGTTGTGTCTTTATAAACACTTCTCAATCCAAGCGCCTGCCTTTTCCATTGCTGAATGATTTCTGTCATGTTATCATCTCCTCTCATAAAACGTGTCTTTTATTAGTATCTTACTAACTGTTCCATATTGAAATAATCTGCTCCCTCAATATATTTCTGACTGATAACATTCTGGACAATCTCACTTTTACTAATACCAAAATCAACTCTCTGTTCAAGATCTAAGTCATCATTTAAGAAGAAATAAGTTACGATGTAATTACCATCAGGAAGTTTTTCTTCATTCTGTAATTCATCTACATATCCCGCCATATCATCATAAAGAGCGGATCTTTTACACTGATGATAGCCAATTTCATCGTTTACATCTACGGCACCAATTCCGTCTTCCCTTTCATCATCTTCAGGATAATCAAAGAAATAATAATTTCCATCATATCCTTCAACAATCATGCGTTCATTCTTCATTTATCTTTCTCCTCTCATCAAAGGCGAGTTTTATTACCATGTAAACTTTTCATGTGTTACATATAGTGGCTTCCCAGCATCTTCCCATATACCTTCTGCGTCTACATATTCTGTAAATATGATTTGTGCATGATATTTATCACACTCATCAAGTTCTTTACACAGTTTGTATTCTGTGTCAGGATCGGCATCCCACATTTCATCTGGGAAATCATCTGGATTTCCATATCTTAACAAATGTCCCACTTCTCTCTGGAGAAACCGTTCACCAACAAAATAAACAGCTTTCTGTCCTTTGTTAAAAAACTCATTTCTTTTGTTGAACGTGATAATGTCCACCGGAAAAGTTCCATATGATTTATAATAATCATATCCGAGTTCTTTAATCCTCTTTAATATTTTGTTAAATCTTTTTTCTGTTGATGCTGTTAAGTAGCTTTCCTGATATCCCATTGTTATTTCCTTTCATCAAAAGCAAGTTTTATTAGTTATTGGAATTTCCGTATAACTGGTTCCTTATTCTAACCTGTGACATAATTCCTTTATCGGGATTATTTTTGTCCAACCAATAATAGAATTTTCTATACCAACCATCAGCATTAAGCATTTCTACCTTTATAGAATTATCCATGAAGTTTCGCTGTGTTCGTGTCATATTTGTTTCATAATTTCCATAACCATCAGGATATATATAACGATCATATCCGCTTGAATAATGAACCTGTAACATATTCTGATTTTCTAACTGAAGAATCCATTCAATCATTGGCTTTATCTCCCTTCATCAAACCTATCTTTTATCAGTTGTAATGGACACCACGTTTCAGATAGAGCGGATAATCTGCATTGTAGTTATCCGTTACTCCCCATCCGTTGCAATACTCTCCATCTTCCTCAAAGTGTTCAATATCCATGAGGATATCACTCTCATCAGGGAGCCATGTATCATCGGCGGTATCAATTCTTGCATCGAGGATCTCTTTCCGTTTGGCTTCTGCTTCACTAATGTAAGTGTTGACTTCTGCCTTGCCAAGTTCTGTAAGTTTTACCATATCTTGTATCTCCTTTTTCTATTTAAATACTATATGTTGTGTTATAACTGCTCATGAAATCGTTGTTTTATTATTCTTTTTCGAGGTTAGTTTCAACCTCTTCATCAAAGACTCTCATCACTCTGTCATACAATAGAGTTCCCTTGAAATCCTCAATCTCCTGATCGCGTTCCTTTGCTGGACTCAGGAATTCTGGTGGAATATTACCCCTATATTCAACGGAGTTAATTTCGCTTGAATATTCGCAGAGATTATTCCAATCGTAATATATCTTTGATTGGTCAATATCATTGATATCAACCTGATATATTACAATCTCTTCTCCGTTATACGTATCTGATGTAACCGTATAATCCTCTGCAACATCAGGATTAACGGCAAGATATATTGCTTCTGATGTGTGTATATCTTTCCAGTTGGATTTACATCCGATTAGCAAACCGTGTTTGTCAATGGATGGTTTGTTTTTAATTGATGTTGCATGATATAAATACATTCAAATCATCTCCTTTCTATTTAATTTCAAAATCATCAATGTCATATTTATGGATTTCCATAATTCCGTTTCCATTAAGTTCATACAGTATCATAACAGTATCCGTATATACATCCCCATCATGATTCCAGTCTATTGTTGCCGTTACGAATTTCCCATTTGACTTCCAGATTTTACCATTAGATTTCTGTACAAGTGTCATTGGCATGGCAAATAACTCTGTTTGTTTCATCTGTTTCTCCTTTCTATTTAATATCTTATATTTTGAATCCAGTCAACTTTCCTTGTTCAAGCATCCTAATTTCTCTAACCATTGTATAATCAAGATCCCTGAGATTTCCAGTTGTATTTAATGTACTGGACGTTTTATCTACAAAATAATCTATATATTTTTCTCTCATATTTTTCCCTTTTTCAGAATTAAGAAATTTGTGGCGATTTTCATAATACGCTCTATTATATTTTTTATGCATATATATTTCTCCTTTCCTTTACTCATTTATTTCATCATACGTTTCCTTAACTGCTGGTAACAAATCGTTGAATATCCATGGTCCCCACATAAGCGTAGAGGACAATCCGTTCCAGGAAATAGTAATATCTGTTGAATCAAGAATTGAGAAGAATTCATCGTCATCAAATCCATCATTCAATTCGCTTTCCATTATGGAAACCAAATCTTTTGCCGGAATTTCAACGGCAGTTTTTTCATCTGGCTTCTTAAGCAAGTTCCTCGTAGCAAGTTCTTTCATGGATTTGTGATATGTGTCCAGTTCCATTTTGGCAATATCAAGTTCGCAATCCAACTTCCAAATTTTATCTTTCATACTGGAGTATTCAGCTTCGCTCATCATTACCATTCCGTTCTCTTTTACCATGTTGAAACTCCTTTCTGTTTAATATCTTCATTTAATTGCTGAATCCATATCCACTCTTCTTTAATGTTACAATGTTTACGAACTATCCAAGTGTTGTGGAAGTTCGGATTATACTTTAACCCATATTCAAAGTTACCTTTAATATATACTCTGCACTGTTGATATGCAGAGTATATATCGTTTTGCATTACATTACTTATCATTCCTCTCCTCATAACCATTCTTCTACGGTAAAAGCCTCATCTGCAAGCCATACATCATCAGTTATAGTTGCATTAACATCTCTAACAAGCTGCGTCATAGATGATAAATCGGATGCATCAGCCGGAACTACGATTATTTCATCAACTGATGATGGAAGAATATAATAGTTCCCAATCTTTCTTTTGATTTCCTTTAATAATTCAGTGCAATACAGAAGTCCTGCACCAAATCTCTTGCAATCAAGCGTTACTACATTCATCAACTCATCATATGAATCATAATTATCAAACGTTTCTCCGTCTGAGAATACAACGCTATACATTGATCCGAATCTCGCTCTTCTGAGCATATTTGCCTTTGCCTTATTTACCATCTCTGATGTTACAGCACCAAGGAATGCTGTCTGTCCATCATTAAGATTATAAGCAATGTAAAAATAAATTCCGTTTATAATATCAATCGGTGTAATACGATCATCTTTGCGATTTTTGTAGCTTCTCGCCACAATAATAAGATCGTCATCTGTTGCAGCATCAACCGCAGTTTTCAGAGCATTGTACCTAGGATCATTTTCTTTTACGTTAATAACTTTATTCATATCTTTCTCCTTATCTTTTGTGTTTGATTTTACTTCTATTGACTTAACTGCTATCACATTATTATATATTACATTTTAATCACCCCCTATTTTACATTACTTTAATATTTGATATTTGTCAACGAGTTTTTAACACCAATTACACTTCAGATTTCTAGAACTGCTATGCCTTTCACCGCAAACAATACATGTCGGTGCGGCACCAATTACAAATTGTTCTGTACTGTAAGCATCCGTAGCATGACCAGGAGTGCTTAAGTTACCGCTAAAATGTTCATAGCTCCAATCCGGATAATTCGTGCTACCTTCTCCGCTAGTTGTAAAGTCTATGAACTTTCTCTTGCGGTTAGTCCAGTTCTCCGGATCCCAGCCGTTTGCCAACGAAATGCTACTCTGAACAGCATGGCGCAAAACCTTATACAAATCAGTTGCACCTTCATTTCCCTGTGGATAAACCCTTGACTGAATAAGCCTATGATTACAATCCCAATGGAATACATTACGGTATATCTTACTGAATAATTCCGGTCTGTCTTTGCCAGATACCGTTACTCTGTTAATTTCCGTTGATGATCCCGGAAGTATTGTGTATGTAATCATTGTTGTCTGATCAAGCATGTATGAGATAGTACCAGATCTCCATCCACCACCACGAATATCATGGCAAGATGTAAACTCACCGATTGACATTTTGAGATAATCAATCGGATTTACAGAAATGACGAACAACAATGTTCTACCGCCATCTTTCATAAGTTCGCAGTAATTTGCAATGAACTCTTTTCCGTAGACAGACCCAGGAGTTTTATCCTCAAGTCCGTAATATTTAATTACCTTGCCCAATGCTCTCGTTGTTTTCATTCCTTCGGCAGCTCTTATGTTTTTGTTTATTGCATTTATCTCTGCAGCCTGAATTGAATCCAAACGAGATGAGACTATACCACGAAATACATTGATAAGTGATTGTGCTTCATCTCTCTTTTTGATTGACTCATATGTAATTCCATTGTCTGCGAACTCACTAAATGATTTCGCTTTTTTCCCACTATGAGAAGCGATAGACAAAACATCCACGAACTCTGGCATATCCTCTGCTTCGCTAAGAATCATATCTGAAAGTGTTTTTCCTTCTGCATTTTTCTTTGAGAGTATTTTGCTTCCACTACTAAACAGATTCAACCAAATATTGTTGTATACGGTTTTATCTACATCATTTACGGTTCTCTCATTCGGAATCGTAATCGGCATAACAGCCTGCAGATTTCCATTATACCCGGGCATCTGCATTACCTGACGGATAAGATAATCCTTTTGTCTTGCCCATTCCTTCAGGGCAACAATAGTTCCGCGTTCCGTTGCTTCACGATTATTGTTTTTCTGCAACGTTTTTGTGTAATCGTTAACCAGTGCTTCTACATCAATATTCGTGTATGCCAGCATAGATTTAAGTTCGTTCATATTATATCTCCTTATTATTTAATATATGGTTATAATTATTTCGCTTGCTTATGATTTACTTATACAGTTCCCTTATTGTTTTCATATATCTTTCCTTTGTCCTCTCAGCTACTATATCTGAGAAATCAAATTCACTATATCTTTCAAAAAATTTGTCATATACATCCGAATACACAAATGTATACCCATTGTTTCTGTTGAGCAATTTGAAGTTAATCAATATTCCATTCAAATCAAAGTAAGCAATTAAATGCCCATCTTTGTTGGAATATTGTCTTCCGTTGCTATTTTTGGTTACATATTTCCAACCCATCATAAGGATTTTCTTTTCCGTAAGAAGATTCTTATACAGATTTGGATAATCATACAAATAATCACGGTACAACTCACGAATACCGCTTCTTCTGCAAGCGAAATATTTACATTCGCTTACCCGATCAATTTCTGATAACAATTTCCGTCTGTAGTACCCAGTTTTGCAATAGGGCACGTTTATTGTTCTGGAAAGAATAAGACCATTTGATAACAAACGGTTTTTCCTTTCGTCACGCTTTTCTTCGAGATACAATTCATTGCACTTAATGCAATTAGCATCACTTTCTTTTTCTATGTAATGCTTTTCCACTTCTGATCTTTTAATCATCTGTCCGCAATTTTTGCAGACAACATAATCACATTTGCTTTTTCTAAAATCACCTTTGATTCTGATGATATCCAAGGGCGGATATTTTTTATTGTCAACAGTTACATAATTTCCGCTATAAAACGGAGTTCCCTTGTCTACGTTTTTCCACACATAGTTGCAAGTGCCATCAGCATAATCTCTGACCAAAATCTTCATATAATAATCTCTCCTTATAAATTAAATGTTAATAATAGATTGCTTAAATCATCTCCGTTAATCAATGCAGACTACGTATCTTACATCTGCATATTTAACGTCCGGGTTGTTAATCATGAAGTAGCCGAGTGCTTCGACTTCTGAAATGCCAACTTCCTCAGTGCAGTATTCCTCCGTTCCCTCAACCCAGCCTATTTCATATGTTTTCTCTTCCTTTACGGCTGTTGTTGCACTAACCCCCTTTCCATAATAATAGCCGTAGTTATAACCATAATCATCATCGTCATCCCAGCTATTGTATTTCTGAGATAACAAACCGTAGTACGATTTTCCGTAATAATGCTTTCTCTCAATGTACTCAAAAGAGTCGGTTTCCGTTGTTCTGTTGAGGAGCTTACATACTTCATTAATTGATGTTTCCATCTGGTTGAGATCGACATACTCCATTTTGGTATGCTGCTTGTAATAACCGCAACTGAGATTAACTCCGGCACATTCAATAACCGGGCAGATTGTACAGATATCGGTATAGCTACCATAACTTCCCTTCCAGAACTCTTTCTCTATGAAATACTCAAATTCTGGATTATCGAGATCATAGTAAACCGCATCTTTTGCGTTCATTCGATCCAGTTCTATTGCATACTGAATTTTTCCGGTCAAGTTCTTACATGTTTCCGTATTGATGAACTTATGGCTACCTACGCCACCACACTCTTCATCTTCGCAGAATAAAACATGACAATCATGATCCTTTATAATTCTCAGGATCATATAAATACCACATCTGTCATCTCCTCCGATGCCTTGCGGAGAACTAATCGTCCCATCCTTATATACGATTTCCGTTGCTATTTTTTCGTGGACTGTATCCATGTGAGCAACCAACAGAACCGGCTTTGTTCCCGGTGTGTATATATATCCGTCACCATCTTCAAAATCCCTACCTCTTTTATTCAGTTCTCGCTTTAAGAACTTCTTCATTTGAGACTGAGTCTTGAGACAGAGGGACTCAAAAAATCTGTTTCTCTTTGTTCCATCAGTTGTAAATGTAACTTTCATATTCTTATTTCCTTTCTTAATATATCAGTTAGTTTTTGTTTTAATTATTTATTATTCTGTTTCTGCATTTCTCCTTTCTATCAGCCTATTATAACAGCTTTCGCAATACCATAACTCAGTTTCCCTATCGTATTTCATTTTATCATAATCATGAATTTCATGGCATGAATCACATTCCCTCCATCCATCGCTATCATCACTGAAAATATGTCCTTCTTCCGTACTGACAATATCTGCTTCGTGAACATACTGATCATCATACTCAGACCATTCGTAGTAGTTGTATACACAGCATCCACATCTGCGACCTCTGTTTGTGTCATGTGTTTCCCTTATGAGATGATACTCATGGCATCCATTACAGTATTCTACACAATTGCTACAATAGTATTGCCCGCCAATTAAGTAAGCATATTCTTCATCAACATCGTTGCCACATTCCGCACATTCAACGGTTTCACTTAAACACTTACCGCAAAATATATTCTCTTCACTATAATGTTCTTTGCCACAATTCGGACAGATGATTTTTCTGCCAACGTCAATTGCGTTCTCATTTTTATACCCATCAATCCGTTTCATAAACGAAACGTTGACATCTGAGTAGTGTTCGTAGTCCCTATAATGAGGTCCATGTGACCAGATAACATCACAAGCTGCCTCTATACCGTGCTTGACATCCCAGTAATTCGGAACATTAAATATATCCGAAATTACCTTCTGCATAATCCGGCGAGCATCACCGGCAATGCTTTCATCTCCGCCATCTCTTCCATCGGGATAAAGCCGAGACTGAATGATTTTATCTTCGCCGAGATAAAACACACATCTCTTGTATTTATCCTCATATTCAGGATGATCACCAGTAAAGTTCCCTTCAAGGAAGTAGAAGATTACCGATGAATCATCCAACATATAGCTTTCCGTTCCACCACAATAACAACCACTATAGTTGTGGTTATTATTACGGCGATTTTCCTTGTCAATCGTATGGCATGATGCCCATCCTTTACCGAAGGACATCGTCCAGAAGTCATACGGGTTTACTGAAATAACCGCAGTCCCCTTGATTACTAAGGGGTTTATTGCGTCACAAAGTTTCGCATACTGATAGTTCCAGCCGAAGTCTTTTTTCCGTTCAACAACCTCACCATCCTGGCGGATGAAGGTTGTATCACGAATATCAACATGTTTATGCATGTTGACAAGTTTGCAGATCTTCTGGAACAGTCTGCTGATTTTCTGCCCTTCCTGAATACCACGGAAATCAACCCCATAGTATTCTGCCTTGTTCTCGATTTCCTTTGCAAGTTCATCAGTTACCAGCACCGATGACATAGCAGTTTTGACAGTATCAGAAAGTGCTTCGTTTACAAATATGTAAAGCTTCTGCTTTCTGAAAGCTCTCAGCCATGACATTTTCTTTTTAGCATAGCGAACTGCCTTAATGTATATGGGATAATCGGTTGAATTCGCAGCATAACCCCATTTGTACATCAGATCTCTCCAATGCTCAAGACCATCTTCTCTTTCTGATTTGGTTATCACCTCACCAGTTTCGGTGTTCTCATACATTGCCACTTCATCAACAAAGTCAGTGGCATAGTAATAGAACCCATTGATATCTGCCCGGTTTACCCTACGGCACATCTCCTGGTCACGGAGAACTATCTGATAGTTTCCGTTGTAGAATGGATAGGATTTCATTGCCGAAATCAGCCACCCTTTTGCTTTCCAGAACAATCCTGACTGGCAGAACATGGTCCAGAGTCCGGCTCCATCATTGAGACAATCGAAATAGGTTCCGAGAAGATTCTCAGCTTCCTTAACGATGTGTGTCGCTTCTTCCATAGTGGGATTATACTGGACTGTCTTGTCCATTACTGTGGTGACATCGATCTGGTTTCCATTGATTGTTGCATAGTTTTTATTCATGGTTATTTCCTTTCTCTTCTTTGTTTAATTATTTATATTCCATATTCAGTTGTAATATTGGGTTGACGAGTTACAGGATTATTTCCAGACATCACCCCTTTCCCTTTTTAATTATTATCCATTACAATCTCCAGATATTCACTTTCCGTTGCAAATAACTGATACTTACCGTTAATCCATCCCATGTAGCCATTGGCTACTAGATATCCCTTAATCATCAAATACCTCCTCCAGATTTCCGTTATGGGAAAGTCTGTGATGACTTACGATCACGTTGTAATACTCCCATACCTCAGCAGTTTCGCTTTTGACAACAACCGCTTCAAGGCAGATATTACCGGGTTCAAAGGGTGAATTTCCCTTGATGTAGTACGGCAACCAGGGATAGTCACACTCAAGACGAATTCCCTTACGGCGGATTTCCTTTTTGACTCTGTTCATTTCAATTCTCCTTTCCGTTGTAATCTGTATACAAATGAGCCATCAGCCAAGGATATTTATCATCTCTGGGTACAACCTTGATTACGTTTGCCTTATATTTTGGATCGTTATTAACCCAAAAGTTGCATGGCTTTCCGTTTATGTCTAACATTGTTGCTTCATCGTAGTAATCGTTCTTGTTTAACCATTCCGCTACTGTCATATTGATTTCCTTTCCGTTAGCGATTATATTTGAGTGGAACATCAAAACGGAGTACCACATCATCAATCCACCGAGTGTATGGTGAATACACAAGGTAGGTGACGATTTTATCACCACGCTTGACCTTATGACCAAGGCAACGGTATGATATGTATTTATTAGACGTTGTTCTGCCGTCCAATGACTTATTTACCACTCTCCCGACAATCTTCTCAATGTAAAGAACCTTGTTTTTTCTGGTTCTCAACATACGATTGGTCAACTTTTTCTCAGCAATAATCTTGACCTTGCCGTTGAAGTCATACCAACCGTAGGTCTTATCATTCCACAACACTTTTGTACCATTCTTGTCCTGAGTTACGGTTAACTCATAGCCATTGGTGTCATCAGTAACAATAACATTAGCATTGGCAATATTGTTGTTGAAAAACATTGAAAACAAAACTGCAAGGATCGAAATTGAAACAAAATCATAAAAGTTCTTCATAGGTTTTCCCCTTTCGCCGTTTAATAAATTATTACTATCACACTCTGCATCCAATAAATATACAAGGAAGAAATATTATCATTCCCATTGCAATGGTGCCAAAGAACACACCATATTCTTCCCACTTCGACATCAAATCACCTCCTCTCCCATCAGTTTCAGCTCAACAGCACCGAAGTAGCGGTTAACTACTCCGATGCTATAAATGCGAGTGATACCATCCAGAGCATCCCACTTCTGGAATTGTCTAAGAACTCTCTCAATGGCTTCTCTGGTGAATCTTTCAGAGATGATTCTGCCGTTGAAAATAATACAATAAACAGTCTTAAACATATCTGCTCCTCCACCAATACTGTGCGGTATCCAACAACCATTCCACATCGGTATCTCTGACATGCAGAAAATCTTCGAAATAGCCATCGTAGCTGTCCGCTATTGGTTTAATAATTACTTAATCTCTGCCAATTTTGCCATATCACGGCGAATGATCACATTGATTTCCTCAATCTTGTTAGCGTATTCCTCAAGAAGCTGCTGTTTCTTATCATTGAGGACGGAAATCTTCTTGTTGATTTCATAAGCCTTGACAGCATTGCGAAAACTCTGGTTGCTCCAGAGTTGATTGGAACTGGTCCACATAGCTGAGAAATCAAACCCCTCAAAGTCGCCTTTATCATCGAACCCTGCTATCCAGAGGTCAAACCAATCGGTTCCGAACATCTCAAGGATGTCAGCCGGAGTTTCGGACTCAACACCCGGAAGATCAGACATATCGGGGATGTCAAACCGCTTGTTTCTGCGGTCTTTCTCCATGGTAACAATCTTGTCCCACTTGTTGTACTGCTTGATACCGCAGTTCTTCGGATTGATGCCCTTGACCTTGTTCCAGGGAATGTTGTTCCAGTATGACTGTGATTCCTCAAGAGGCAAACCGTTGCACTCCTGGTCATCGCCAACCCAGTGGGTAACCTTGTTGTCATCCACCCAGTATGCAGTGATCTCTTCGTTAGCATACTTCCATGCCTTGCCAAGACGATGCTTCTTAGCTGCTCTGGTAGCTCTTCTGGCTGCTCTGTTCTGCTTCTTTGCCATGTCGGAAATCACCAAATCCTCATCGGCGAACACAAGAGCATCGACTTCGGAGATCATCTCCGGAAGTGCCATACCGTGCTGAAAAAGGTTCTTCTCGATAGCTTTACACATAATTCTTTCCTCCTTCTTATGTGTGAAATATTACTCAGCCTATCTGAGCAAACGGTAACTGCCGAACATAAAGAAACCATGCTCGGCAGTTGCAATTCACTCGGACTTAGACTCCTCATAGGCATCTAAGATATCCTGCAACCTGACATCTGGCATTTATTTCACCTCCTTCCCCATAAAAGCTAAAGCCCGATCAATGTTGTTAAACCGTTTTGTCAGCCACCAGTTATCTCCGTCAATTCCGGCTTCGAACGGAAAATATTCATTGTAGAGATCTTCCGCTTCGCAGAATAAATCAAACAGTTCTGCTCTGTCTGTAGTGCAGAGCATGGAATTTGCAAGCTGACTAATTCTTGCATATGCTCTTCTCTGTGGAGATGTTTTTGTTTCAAGGTTGATTTTCATGGCTTATCCTCCTTCCATGATGTGAATCAAAAAAAGACACCGCACTATGCGATGTCTTAATTAACAGTTTGCCATTTCGTCCAAAGCCATCAGATACCGCTAAGGTATCCAATGACTGCCATGCGAGTGAAAGCATCACGGAGTTCTTCTCTGTGAGCTTCCACAAATTTCTTTGCCTCAGTTCTACAAACCGAAGCATACTCTTCGTCCTTCATCCACTTGCCGTTCTTGTAGTGGAGAGTTCCTTCGTAGTCAGGATCGAAGTCATCCTGATCCTCTGGGAAATTGCAGAGAAGTTCATTGATATCCTCGTCTTCGATGGCATCAAGGCTAACGGCTTTCGCATTGTATGTCTTTGAGAAATATCCCTCTTCTCCACCCTTCGTAAATATCATCCACCATTCGTCTGGTGTTCCATCTTCAAGGAGATGCTCAGGGTTACCACACGGAAGTACATCGTATCCCCATTCCTTGCACTTGTTGGCAAGGTCTTCATCACGAATGATGGCATGACCATCTTTGCCAGTCACTGGCATATAGCCATTGATGTCATTCTCGATCGAAGTACGGATGTCAATCCAGAACAATGCTTCTTCATTGGGGTCAACCCCATCAAAGTCAAAGCAGCCAGATTGAAACTCACTCTTCCACGAAGGATCCACGAATTCGTGAACCTCTTCGCACCATACCTTGCCATTCTTCGCTGCCTCGACCGAAGCATAGAAAAATGTTTCATCTGCCTCGACCTGGTTGATTACATCGTCTGTGACAACGATGTTGTTAATAAACATCGCAATTCTAAACGAAGCATCATAGTTACGGATTACTTCATCAATGCTATGAATCTGCTTCGTTCCGAGAAGTTTCCAACCTTCTGTGGTTGCAATCTCAATGGAAATCTCAGCATTGAAATCTTTGACATTGGTTCTTACATCTTTTCTTCTCATTGTTTACCTCCTCAGATGCCTAAATTGTCATAGTTCGGCAGACTTTTTGTAAAGCCGACTAAGTGTGATCGCCCTACGGAAGTCTGCTGATTTCAGATGACTTCGTTCGGACATAAAAAAAACCCTCACCCGAAGGTGAGGGTCTGGGGTTGGGCAAGGCTAGGGTATTACTTTGTAAGTCCCATCGCCTTGTAAACCTTTTCACGGTTCTCCCTAGCGGTGGAAATCACCTTACCGTCTTTTACGGTAGCGGTGACCTTGCCGTACTCTGTGTTGTAAACACCGAGCTTCTTAGCGGTGCTCTCATAGAGAGCACGGTCGAAGTCACCAGAAGACTTCTTCGAAGTCTTCTTGGTGGTGGATCTGGTGGCAGAAGACTTCTTCGAAGTCTTCTTGGTGTCAGCCTTCGGCTGTTCCAGTGCCGATACCCTAGCATCCAAGGTTGCCAGAACCTTACCCTGATTTTCAATCAGGGTAGACAGTGTGTTAATGGACTCCAGAATCTGTGCGTTAGAAATACGTGACATAGTTTTTACCTCCTTTTTGGTAAATAAATAAGATGTAAAGTTCTCCAAAAGGCTTTTTCCTTTTGGTGATTTCGGCATACCACAAAACCGAAAAAAAGCAAATTTCGCAAAATAAGCATTTTTCGAAGTTTCCTTCGATCGAAGGGGGGATATTTCAGCGTATTTTCAGCGAAATTCCTGGGTTTTTGTTAAGGTGGTTCATCCACACACCACTATAATTTTTCGAAGTTTTATATCGCACACCAAATCGCTATATTAGAACAAATCATTGCTTTTAATTTTTAACTCACACATAAAATTAAAATAATGATTTCCATCATCAGATAAGTCAAATAGCAATAAAATCCAAATCATATCCATTCAAATATCACCCATATATTTCAGCAAATAAAAATAGTCACCCACAAAGGCGACCATTCATATCTATATTGCGTGACACACACCCTATTGTCGCCGCACTCACGAACCAGTTGCGTATATACCATAATACGTTTAATATTTCATATTGACAAAAAACAATCCCTTTGATACTATTATCATTATTATTTTATTAAAGGAGAAACTATAATTATGTCATATAAATTTATAGATAGCGATTCATTTACTGTCGCAAATATCTCAGGTATCTACACAATCATAAATCGAAAAACAAAAACATTTTATATAGGCGAAAGCATGGATATAAAAAGACGAAGAAAAGAACACTTCGACATGCTGCATAATAGAAACCACTATAATTCACAAATGCAAAAAGATTATCATCAATATGGATTAGATTCGTTTGACTTCAAAATAATTCAACCACATTTGTCATACAACAGTATGCGTACAAAAGCAGAATTGATAATCCTGGAAAACGCATATATAAAGAATTATTCCAAAAAATATCATCTGTATAACATCGAAGATACTATGCATAATATTTTATTTGATAATAAAAAAGTATATTATGACACCCCATATTCTGCGGAAGCAATTAAAAGATATATAGTTTATATTTTATCTAATCATAACGTTGAACTGTTTGATAATATATTTATCATTGCAAGAGTACCGACATTAAATGATATTACCGAAAGAAAAAATAAGGTAACTTCTAAAATAAAATTACTTGTTGACCATAGTCCGAATAATTCTTTAACAAAGCGAGACATAAATTATATTCAATACGGCGATCTTATAACCAAAACAACATATATAATAAATGATTTCGAGCAATATAAAAAATGGTTAATTGAAAATAATCACGAATCCTATATCAGAGCAATTAATAATAATTTAAATAATGACATTAATAAAATATTACTCTAATACATTAGTAAATTTGTATGCGAGAAATCGCATATAAATTTACAAAGGCGGCCAATGTGTTAAGGCGTATGTAGATGTCATTTCCGCCGCAACAATCATAAAATAAGTGCGGATATAATAGCGGATATAACACTTCTGCACACCTCACCGTCTTTTCACACCCATGGTGTTAAATTTAAACCCATATAAACACTGGCTCTAATCAACATCGAGTCATAGTTTTTCGACCTATAGGGTGTTAAAATTAAAAAAAAGTGTTGATTTTACAAGGGTTAAACACCCCCTCCCTTAAAGAAAAGTATATATAAAGGTGTTAAAAATAATCATCACATTATGCGTAAACCCAATAAATTCGCATAATAATTAAATATTGCATTACCTAATAACCAAACCTAATAACCAACATTAGGCGTAAGCCTGACGACCATTTGAAATGGTGTTAAAATTTAAACCCAGATAAAATAAGGAGATTCTCAGCATGGCAATTACAAATGCAGAATATAATTGTAAAGTATATGTAGTAGACGAAGTAATGGGCAGAGGAAAATCTTGGGCAGCAATAAATTATATGAATGCCCATGATGACCAAAAATTTCTTTATATAACCCCATATCTTGATGAACTAACAAATAGAATAATACCAAATTGTCCCGGCAAAAATTTCATTACTCCAGAAACAACTAAATATGGAACAAAAACCAGGCACATCAAGTCATTACTAAACAAAGGAAAAAACATTGCATCTACACATGCATTATTCAGACTGTTTGATGAGGAACTAATAGATATATGTAGAAATCAGAATTACACATTAATAATGGATGAAGTGAGTAATGTAGTCGAACAATATAAAATCACGCCAGAAGATCTCCATACCTTATTAGAAAAATATGTTGATGTTGATCAATCAACTAATCTTATGGAATGGAGACATTCAAAAGATAATTACAACGGGAAATTTTCGAATGAGAAAAGGTTATGCAATATGGGATGTCTCGGTAAATATGGAAATGATGTAATGATCTGGTTATTTCCTATCCAAGCATTTAATGGTTTCTCAAAAATATATATTCTAACATATATGTTTGAATCTCAAATACAAAAATACTATTATGATTTTTATAATCTAAAGTATCAATATTTATATGTTAATGGAGATTCAATTAATAATTATATGTTCTCGAGTATCAAGCAGATAGAAAATAAAAATACAGATTACAAAAATTTAATACACATATATGACAATGATAAACTAAATGACATAGGAGACATGAAAACAGATTTAAGTAAAAGCTGGTATATGAGAAATTGCCAATCAAATAATTCAGTTATTAAAAAAATGAAGGACAATATGTTTAACTGGTTTCATAATATAATGAAATCGCCGACTTCAAATAATCTTTGGACATGTTTTAAAGATTATAAAAAATATATTTCTGGCAAAGGTTATGCAAGCGGATATATACCGAGTAATTCCAGGGCAACTAATAGTTACAGAAATAGAAATGTAGTTGCTTATCCTATTAATAAATATATGCATACGTATGTAAAAAATTTCTTTATTCAAAACGGAGTTTCTGTGGACGAGGATGGATATGCTCTTTCCGAAATGTTGCAATGGATCTGGCGTTCGGCAATTCGTGATGGTAATCCAATCTGGATTTATATACCTAGCAGCAGAATGAGAAAATTGCTTATTGATTGGATAGAAAAAATATCTAATTCTTAAGAAATTATTAAGACGATTTTTTACTGTTGACAAAAATTAAAACATCGTTTATTATCCATAATATATAAATTATTAAACACATAGAACGCCACCATACATCACCATACATCACCATACACCACCCATACTTCAACACTACGAAAGGAGACATTCAATGCAACTATTACCAGTAGCCGATCTAACGCCGCATCCGCAGAATGATTATTATTTTGATGATATTGTCGGAGAAGCCTGGGATGAATTTCTTCGTTCTATCCAAACATCCGGCGTAATTGAACCAGTTATTATTAATCAGAACAAGGTGATAATATCTGGGCATCAGAGGGTTCGGGCATGTAAAGAACTTGGCATAAATGAAATAATGACAGAAACCAAACAGTATGACTCTGATGAGCAGATGCTGAAGGATTTGATAGAAACCAACATTCGCCAGCGCGGCATCGGCAATCCCAACCCAGTAAAGTTCGGGAGATGTATCCAAACGTTAGAGCGAATTTATGGAATTAGGGAAGGAAGTGCTGGAAAGGTCGGCAAAAATTTAGAGCCGAATAATTCGGTTCCAAAATCCGAGAATGATTTAGCAAAGCAGCTTGGTCTATCTACTGATACACTTCAGAACTATAAACGTCTTGCTTCTGCTATCCCCGAAATTCAGGATCTAATCACCACTGGCAAAGTTACGGCAACTACAGCAAGAGCGATTGTGAAGAAGTTGTCTGAGGATGAGCAGCGGGAACTTGCAAATCAGCTTGCGGAAACAAATAAGAAATTTACAAACCGCGAACTAGACTTCTATATGCAACGTGTTCAGCAGTTATCTGATGAAAACGAAAAAATCTCCGAAGAGAACAAAACCCTCACGGCACGATTAAACACCCCAGTTACCATAGAACAATTAGATGCTGACGAAATCGACGGCATCAAAGCTGCTATTGCCGAATTTAATGATAATAATGAAGCTAAGTTAACTGAGGCTATTAATTCAGCGCATAAGACAGTTGATGAATTAAAGAAACAGGTTGAGGTATTACAGACTGATCTTCTGTCAAAGGAATCTGATATACAATCCCTCAAAGGTGAACGGGATAAATTACAGCTTCAGATGGAAACTTTCCGCAAAGAAGCGCAGCCGAATTACAATGATTGTGTTGACTCTGATGTGATATTTAATTTCTGCAAACAATGTGTGGAATTTCAGAATACCGTAATTGCCCCCATTGAGAACGGCGATGCTATCACCCAGTGCGCAACTAACAATATTCTGTATCAGCGTCTTTTC
>Ga0256407_10005686_pt1 | contig 19764 bp, 16 predicted proteins | sample RumenRJG_04DNA_FD_193489 | JGI IMG/M metagenome (GOLD analysis project Ga0256407, IMG submission 193489) | Bovine rumen microbial communities from Lethbridge, Alberta, Canada - RJG_04 | ecosystem: Host-associated > Mammals > Digestive system > Stomach > Rumen | place: Canada: Alberta... | reverse complement strand
GCTGCTTTGCGGCGAGAGAACTGCGCTGAACTATCTGCAGCGCATGAGCGGAATCGCAACCTATACCCACGCTACTGCCGCTCTCTTAGAGGGTACAGAGATCAAGCTCTTAGACACCAGAAAGACTACCCCTAATAACCGGATCTTTGAAAAGTATGCGGTTCGTACTGGTTCTGGTAATAACCACCGCTATAATCTGTCCGATGGTGTACTTCTAAAGGATAATCATATCGGTGCCGCTGGCGGTGTTAAGGAAGCTGTCAACATGGCCAAGGCCTATGCCCCATTCGTCCGTAAGATTGAGGTGGAGACCGAGACCTTAGAGCAGGTTCAGGAAGCAGTGGATGCAGGCGCAGACATCATCATGCTGGATAATATGGACCACGACACCATGCAGCAGGCCATCGACATCATTTCCGGTCGCGCTTTAATCGAGATCTCTGGTAATGTCACCAAGGAAAAAATCGATGGTATCAAGGATCTGAAGGTTAACTTCATCTCCAGTGGCGCCCTGACTCACTCTGCTCCAATTATGGATCTATCCTTAAAGCACTTACATGCCATCTAGACACAGATTCTCTATTGTGGAAAAAATATACTTCAAAAGCCAATCCATAATATGTAAAATAGGTGTATGAACAAGTGTAAAGACAAGGGGAATACCAATCATGAGCGGTGAAGAACGGCGAAATAAAATCATAAGTCTTCTAAAGGATTCCAATGGTCCATACTCTGGAGGCAGACTCTCTAAGGAGTTAGGTGTCTCAAGACAGGTCATTGTGCAAGACATCGCACTGATTCGTGCAATGGGTTATGAAATCGACTCTACCTATAGGGGATATATCATCAATGGACGTAGCGAATGCGCCAGAGTATTTAAGACCATTCATTCGGATGAGGATGTAGCCAAGGAATTAACTATCATCATCGATGAAGGCGGTAAGGTGAAGGATGTCTTCGTCTACCATAAGGTCTATGGCATCATCCGCGGAGAATTAAATATCCAATCCCGCCGAGATATCGATACATATCTCACCCAGATTTCCAATGGCAAGTCCAAGCTATTAAAAAACACCACCTCCGGTTACCACTATCACACCGTGGTAGCAGACAGTGATGAGATCCTAGATCGGATCCAAGAGGAACTAAGCAAAGCAGGCTTTCTAGCCCAGTTACAAGACTACGAACCTGTGAACTTCTGGGGAAAAGAGGATAAATAAAATAAACCGGCTACAGATAGAAAGCATATGCCCTTCCATCTGTAGCCGGTTATTTGTTTTTCCAAGGGTCCTAAGCTTATGATTTCCTTCTGCCATGGCACTCATATGGCCTTAATTTTTGAAGCTATGAATTGGTGCTGGAATACGTCCCTGGCGATTAATGAAGTCTGCACAAGAATATGGATTCACTGGCATAATCGGTGCATGTCCAAGCAGGCCACCGAACTCAACAGTCTCTCCTACACCCTTACTGATGACAGGAATCAGACGGGCAGCTGTGGTCTTCTGATTCACCATACCAAGAGCTGCTTCATCAGCGATCATACCAGAGATGGTAGTAGCTGGAGTGTCTCCTGGGATTGCAATCATATCTAATCCTACAGAGCAGACGCAGGTCATAGCCTCTAACTTCTCAATCGTCAGAGCGCCTCTTTCTACTGCATCAATCATACCCTGATCCTCAGATACAGGGATGAAGGCACCGGACAATCCGCCTACATAGGAGGATGCCATGATACCGCCCTTCTTCACCTGATCATTCAGCATAGCAAGGGCTGCTGTAGTACCAGGTGCACCAGCATACTCTAGACCGATCTCATGGAGGATATCTGCAACAGAATCACCAATTGCAGGTGTTGGAGCCAGAGACAGATCAATGATACCAAATGGGATGCCAAGCATCTCAGATGCCCGCTTTGCAACCAGCTGACCAACTCTTGTAATCTTAAAGGAGGTCTTCTTAATGGTCTCGCAGAGAACCTCGAAGCTCTCTCCACGAACAGACTCTAATGCAGTCTTTACAACACCAGGGCCAGAGATACCTACATTAATGATCTCATCTGCCTCTGTGATACCATGGAAAGCGCCTGCCATGAATGGGTTATCATCTGGTGCATTGCAGAGAACAACCAACTTTGCACAGCCTAGAGAATCATTTTCCTTAGTTCTCTCAGCGGTCTCTTTAATGATTTCACCCATAAGGCGGACAGCATCCATATTGATACCCGTCTTCGTGGAACCAACCACTACACTAGAGCAGACGAAGTCTGTCTCAGCCATAGCCTGTGGAATAGAACGAATCAGATACTCATCATAAGTGGTCATACCCTTGGAAACCAGAGCGCTGTAACCTCCGATGAAGTTGATCCCCAGCTCATGTGCACATCGGTCTAAGGTCTTAGCCAGAGTGACATAATCCTCTGGGCTCTTACAGCAGGCAGAACCAACGGTAGCAATTGGAGTGACGGAGATACGCTTATTGACGATTGGGATGCAATAATCGGTCTCAATCTCCTTACCCACCTTTACCAGGTCCTTCGCCACAGACATGATGCGGTTATAGACCTTCTCATTACACTTCTCTAAGTCACTGTCCATACACTCGAACAGGCTGATACCAATGGTGATGGTACGGATATCCAGGTTCTCCTGCTCCACCATCTTATTGGTTTCTTCTACTTCATATATACTAGGCATGCTATCTCCTTTATTCGTAATTCGTAATTCGTAATTCGTAAATGTAAACCGTATCCAAGATTCGCCGTGAATTAGATACGATGCATCATATCGAAAATCTCAGAACGCTGTGCCTTGATCTCAACACCAATGTCATCTCCGATTGCCTTTAAATCAGCCTGTACTTCGTCGAAGGCCTTCTTGCATCCGGACATATCAACAATCATCATCATGTTGAAGTAACCCTGTAAAATGGTCTGGGTAATGTCATTCACATTGATTCCCTCATTAGAGAGATAAGTGCAAACCTTCGCAATGATACCAACAGTATCCTTACCAACTACAGTAATAATGGTTTTCTGTGCTTTCTGTTCCATAATGAGTCTTCTCTTTCTTTCTCAATCCCAGGATCAATTCATAAGAATCTACCCACTTCAATTATTAACTATACTTCTGAATGAATTGCTTCTCAAAATTACTACTAATATACCATTTTACAGGTCCAATTTCCATAGAAAATGGCCTGCTACACCTCGATCAGTTCTGTGGCATGGGACCTTGATGCCACTTCAATCGGGAAGTCAGATCCCTTATATTCATTGTCTGCTAAGGATACTTCTAAGCACACTGCCTGCTTGGCTAGTTCTGCTAGATTATTCTCTTTAGATAGATGTCCTAGGAGGATATGCTTCATATCGTCATGCAGAAGCTGGCTTAGAAGCTGTCCACTTTTCTCATTGCTGAGATGTCCCCTGTCTGATAGGATACGCATCTTCAGCTGGTATGGATAAGGTCCTACCTCAAGCATTCGGACATCATGATTAGCTTCTAGAATCAGTGCATCTAAGCCACTCATATGCTTCACAATATTGTCATCATAGGTTCCAAGGTCTGTACAGACACCTACCTTCTTCTGTCCATCCGATACCACATAGGCAACTGGATCTGCCGCATCATGGGAGATGTGGACGGGATCTACCTCTAACTCCTCTACGGTGAAGGGCTGTCCTGGCTGAATCACATGAAATAGGGCGGGGTCTATATTTCCAAGGTTCTTCATTCCCTGGATAGCTGCGATGGACCCCTGTGTGGCATACATAGGGAGGCCATAGCGACGAGCTAGAACTCCAAGTCCAGACACATGGTCTGCGTGCTCGTGGGTAATGAGAATCCCATCACAATCCCTGGTTGTAAGGTTATTCTGATTCATTCCCTCCTCAATCTTCTTCCCGCTGATTCCAGCATCTATCAGGAGGTGATGCTTCCCATTTCCGATGCAGATGCAGTTCCCACTGGACCCGCTTGCGATACTAAAAAAATCCATGAATTAATTCTCTTCCCAACCAATCTCCACGGTATCACCCTCATGCAGAGGATCCATATATCCGGCGATTTGTCCATTCACCTTAGTATATACAGAGCGTCCATGGGACTGGGTTGTATCAAAATCAATGACATTAAAAATGTCGATAAACATATAATTGTCTTTACCAGAAAGCACATGACTCTGTCCATTGATGGTGACATGAATCTGTGTTGCCACTGGCTCTGGAACGGTCACTACAAGTTCTGGTTCTGCTTCCTCTTTTACCTCTTCCGAGTCGAAAACAGGCTCTGTTACTGTCTCACTGGTGCTTACTTCTGTAAGTTCACTCTCTGTCCAGTCACTTGCAGAATCCATTGCCAACTGGTCTAAGTCCTCTACCTCAAAAGCAGAACCTTCGGATGCACGGTCTACATAGTCAGCGATGTCGCTATCCACAACAGGCCCTAAGCTATGGAGATCCTCTGGTGTGTCTTCAGGCTCGATTGCATCTGCAAGGAAGTCCGGCAGGTTGATTTCAACCGTAGTTGGACGAGCGCCTGCAACGGATACTTCGGATGTCAGAGAGTCTGCTTCGGATGGAGTGACAAAAGGTGTGAGAGAGTCTGCTACAGACTCAGATCCCTCAGGCTCAGTAGCTATAACCTCAGACTCGGATACCTCAGGCTCAGTAGCTGTAACCTCAGGCTCGGATGCCTCAGGCTCAGTAGCTGTAACCTCAGACTCGGATGCCTCAGGCTCAGTAGCCGCCAGATTCTCAGCAGTTGGAATCACCTTCTCGATCTCGGTCAGTGTATCTGCAATCTGATTGGTTGCCTGCATATTACGATATGCATCGATTGGAGGAATCTGAGATGTGCCATCGGTTGTGGCGAAGTTCAGAGTCTTCCAATTGACATCGAAGTTCTCATATACCAGGGTGTCTAGAGTTGCTAGACGATTATTCACCAGGATCTCTGCATCTTGATCCAATTCCACATCCATAAACTGTGCTAACTGGCCTACGGTGTAGTAATTTCTGGTCTCAATCTCATCGCCCTCTTGGATCTCATAGGTCTTCGGCTCAAGGGAACCGTTGACCTGGACAAATTTCGGACAGGTAATCTTCGCATTATTTACAAAGAAGGTTAGAACATCTGACTCAAACTCTGTGAGATCGCCAATGGTACCATGAGCTGCTCCACCGAAGGTAGATGGCTGGATGGTGACATCCGCATTTAACTCCAGGCGGGTGTTTAAGCCAGCCACCTGACCATTCATGATAACCTGTGCAGACTCGCCCTCTTCTCCTCGAATCATACGCTCTACACCATTCACTGTGAAGTGGAGTTCCTTACCACGACGTGGGAAGAGTTCCTCGGTGGAGTAACCAGCCTGGATGGCTGCATCTAAAACAGACAAAGCGCCATTATTATAGAGCTTCATCATCTCACCATTGAAATGAATCATGATGAAGTTATTATTCTGATCATAATAATTTAAGCAGATACCAATTGGAGTAACTAGTAGTGGATCCTTCTTGATACCATCCTGGTCGAAGATAATCTCATTCATAACCTCTTCGCCACGGAGAGCGACACGTTCTGACATAATGCCTAGCTTCTCAGCCAGCGCCTCAGTAAAGCCATGAACCTTACCGCCACCACCGACAACAAAGGATGCAGCTACGGTCTGACCACCATTTAATTCAATAATCTTCTTCGCTACTTCATCTGTAATGCGCTCAACGATTGGATCTGTCAGCTTCCATACATCCTCAGATGGAACGGTATGCTGGATGCCCATGATATCACGATAGACAACCTCTTCCTTAGCGGCAGCATCCTTCTTAATCTGCTCTGCGGTTGCAAAGTCTGCTAAGTATGCCTGAACCAAAACTTCTGTTAATTCATCACCAGCATTTGGAATCATGCCATATGCTGCGATGCTTCCCTCCTTGGTTAAGCAGATATCAGATGTACCGGCACCTACGTCAACTAATGCAATATTTAACATGCGATAGGTCTCAGGAATCGCCAGATTCATAGCAGCGATAGGCTCTAAGGTCATATTAGCGACCTCAAGTCCTGCTCTCTCTACTGCAGAGTAAAGTCCATCGACTACATCCTCTGGAAGGAAAGTTACGATTACATCCTCTGCGATGTCTGTGGCACGGTGTCCCTCAAGGGATGCAAATAATTCACCGTTCAGATAGTACTTCATCACAGAATATCCAACGCAATAGAAGTGATACTTCTGATCCTCATCCTTATTCAGTTTCTGCTGGGCCTGATCGATACCTAAGAGATCTAGGGTATGGAGATCCTCCTCTGTTACGACCTGCTCCTCTGGGAAGGAATACTCCACATGGGTGGTCTGTGTCACAAGTACACGACCAGCGGCAGCGATGCAGACACGTGTCAGCTGCACACCGATTCGAGCCTCTAGGCTCTCCTTCACATCTGCAATTACTTCTGCTACACGATTGATATTATGGATCTGACCATCTAGCATTGCTCTGGTCTTATGCTCGCGCATCTCCATACCAAGGACGTGGAATCGCTTCTCTTGATCCAGATATCCTACCGTACCAACCACATTACGGGTTCCAATGTCCAAACCAAAAACTAAGTCATTTTCAGTGATTTCATTAACGTTACTAAATACCATGCTCTAGCCTCTCCATAGCGTGATCTACTTGGGTTATCCCCTGCATCTTTGTCCCATTATTATCAATGACAACATCTGATTTCTTACGGAATTCTTCTTCGGATAATTGATTCTTCATGATGCTTGTAATCTTCTCATCTGAGTAACCCCTTGTCTCTCTCAGACGATTTCTTCGCATCTCTTCACTGGTGTAGATATACCACTTACTGTCACAAAGCTGATTCAAATCGGAATCATAGAGAAGTGCCGACTCGATAACGAAGTAGGCCACATCCTCTCCTCTTGCCAAGGCAATCGCATCCAGTACTGCCTCCATCACCATTGGATGAACTAAGGCATTCACCTCTTCTAAGATTCGATGATCCTGATAGATGAGACGGGCAAGCTCCGGTCGGTTTACATTGCCATCCGGTAGGAAGCAGCTCTCTGGAAGCTCCTCCTGTAGTCTCTGGTTCAGTTTCTGACCTGGCTCATATAATTCCTTCGCCACATCATCTGTACGAAGAATCCGAGCCCCATACTGTTGCTCCAAATGGTCTAGGATAAAGCTCTTCCCTGCTCCGACGCCACCAGTAATCCCGATAATTACCATAAGAAAATAGAAATCCTCTCATAAAAAACTACGGCTTATGTAATTATGTTGCATAAAATGCAATTCAACCACAAAGCCGTAATGATTATACCATATATGATTATTCTTGTAATAAATCTCTTACAATTCCTTCCATGAGACCAATTCTCTGAAATGGGGTCATGAGATAGACTCCATCTGTATACTCTTTGATTTCATGATAGATGTCATTCACATACTTTCTGCCCAGTGCCTCACCTTTTTCTCGGTTGAGTCCATGGAAACTCTCAATCATCTCTTCTGGCACAGAGATACCATTGATCTCCTGATCCATAAAGCGACCATTTCGCTCACTAATCACAGGAATTAGGCCTGCTAAGATATAGGCTCCCTCTAGTTCAGCCTTCGCCTGCTTCAGATTCTGAATTGCCTGCTCTGTCAATACTGGCTGAGTTAGAAATCCCATACAACCATTCTCCATCTTCTCCTTGGCGCGGTCCAATTCCACAGAGAAGTTTCTGGCATTTACATTCAAGGCACCAAAGATGCCGTATGGATCCGGATGGAACTCCTCTTGATTCAGAGAAGATACGAAGGACATAAGCTTTCTAGAATTGAACTGGTAGACTGTCTTCACTTCATCACGCTCTGCCGTAGGGATTGGGTCTCCAGTAATTACCAGGACATTCCGAATCCCCTCTGCGTGGCCACCTAATAGGAGCGCCTTGGTGGCATTGACATTACGATCACGACAGGTCATATGAGGGATGACATCTAAGTCTAGCTCTCTCTTCACCTTACAAGCCAATAGAGTAGAGTCCATTCTGGCCTGAGCAATAGGACAGTCTGCAATGGTTAGGGTATCCACCCCTGCTGCCTGCAGCCGCTTGGCACCTTCCATGAATCGGTCTAACTCTGCATTACGAGGAGAGTCTAGTTCCACTGCGATGACTCGCTTTCCACGGCGAAGCTTAGTAAGTAGGCGATTTATGGTACCATGGTATGCCTCTCCTTCACGTGGGTTCTCTCCTTCTCCCTGATAAGGACTGGTGTAATCATGGGGCACAACCACCTGATCCGCTGCTAATTCTGCCAAGCCTCGGATATAGTCTGGTGTAGTACCACAGCAGCCGCCCAGCACACGGATTCCCATGTCTAAAAAGCGCTTCATAGTTCCCTGGAAGTACTTAGCACTTCCATCAAAGAAGGTACGGAATCCACGAACTACTGGATAGCCTGCATTGGGCATGGCTGCGATTCGAGCCAGGAGTTCTTCTGGCAGCTTTCCTAAGAGCTTTGCCATATGTCCCGGACTAGACACACAGTTCAGACCAGCCAGGTCCACATATCCACTTTCTAATACTTCTAAGATCATCTGGCGATAGAACTGACCAGCGGTGGAGTAACCATCTGGGAGCACGCCAAAAGACACCAGGATAAAGGCATCTGGTCTCTGCTTCTTGATATATCGAGCCGCCTCTACCAGCCCATCTGTAACCGTCTGGGTTTCGAAGAGGAAGTGCTTCGCACCAGCCTGGAGGAAGAGTTCCGCCGCCTGGATATACTGCTCTGCCTTCTGTTCTGGAGTATCTCCAGGCGCTGGACCGAGATCTGCGAAAATGTAAACCGGTCTATTCGCTGGTGCAGAGTCCAGCTCTCTATAGTCTCGTACTGCTTCCTCTGCAAGGGACAGACCCTTCCAGATAATCTCTGCCTGCTTTTCAGGGCCACCCACAAGGGAGGCATATGCGCCGAAAGTATTGGTTTTCAGTGCCTGGGCACCTGCGATGAGATACTCTCTATGGATCTCTCCCACCAGATCGGGATGGTCTACATTGGCCAGTTCACATGAGCCAGAGGCCTGGTCTATGCGCTGGCTGTAATAGGTGCCAAAGGCACCATCAAAAATCAGGACGTGATCCCTTAGATATTCTCTGATATCCGTCATATGTTGATTCCTTTTTTCTTTTCTTCTTAATTCTTTTTTTCATATTTCAAACAAGCTTGGTCGAATACTTGAAGGAAGGCCTTCTTTTCTTACTGCCCGAAGACTTTCTTCGCCACGTCAACAGACTCTCTGGCATCCTTAGAATAGTAGTCAGCTCCCATTTTCATAGCATACTCAGGAGTTAGAACAGCTCCTCCTACGAAGACCTGTACTCCAGGGCACTCTCTATGAACTGCCTGGATGGTCTCCTCCATGGCAGGAAGTGTGGTGGTCATAAGGGCAGACAGGCCAACCAATTTCGCTCCACTCTCCTTAGTGGCTTCAACCACCTTCTCCACTGGGACATCACGACCTAGGTCAATCATCTTATAGCCGTAGTTTTCCAGGATGACCTTCACGATATTCTTACCGATATCGTGGATGTCCCCCTTTACAGTGCAGATCACAATGGTACCATTGGAGACACTACCATCTCCCTTGGCCTGAATCCGCTCCTTAATCATGTCAAAGGCTGCCGTAGCTGCATTGGCGGAGGAGATCAGCTGTGGCAGAAAGATCACCTGCTTCTCATAGAGTTCTCCCACCTTATCTAGGGCAGGAATCAGAAAGCCATTGATGACCTCCTCCTCACTGTGATCCTCTAGGAGCTTCTCTGAGAGAGATCTGGTCTCTGCTTTTAGTCCCTTCAGGACTGCATCCTCCACGGTCATCTCCTGAGATGCTGAGGCTTTGCTCGCTCCCTTTTCATCACTTGCACCTGCACTGCCAGCAGTTCCTGTGGTAACCACCGTCTGCTCCTGTCGATTGGCAAAGCGATTGATGTAGTTCTCACAATTGGTATCCTCTGTGGATAACACCTTAAAGGATGCCACAGCATCCATTAGGGCTAAGGTATTGGGATTAATAATTGGAAAGTCCAATCCACACTGCATGGCTTGGATCAAAAAGTTCTCTGTAATATGGCTACGAGCTGGCAGTCCAAAGCTGATATTGCTGACACCTAAGCAGGCATGGAGTCCTAATTCCTCATGGACTCTCCGTAGCGCCTTCAGAGTCTCCACCGCCTGATTCTGCTGAGCCGATACGGTAAGGGTCAGACAGTCAATTAGGAGGTCCTCTTTTGGAATGCCATAGGCCGTGCAGCGATCATAGATGTACTTCGCCTTCTCAAATCTACCCTCTGCTGTCTGTGGGATTCCACCCTCATCTAAGCAGAGACCAACGGTAGCTGCTCCGTACTTTTTCAATACTGGTAGGAAACTATCTAAGCGCTCATCATCTGCACTGACAGAATTCACTAATGGGCGGCCTGCGTAGATTCGAAGGGCTGCTGCCACAACCTCTGCATCTCCAGAGTCAATCTGAAGCGGTAGTGAGATCACGCCCTGCAGAGCCTTCACCACCTCAACCATCAGAGCCTTCTCATCTCCTCCCGGGACACCTACATTGACATCTAGGATATCTGCTCCTGCCTCCTCTTCCGCCAGAGCAATTTTACAAATATAGTCCATATCGTGGTCTAGGAGCGCGGCCTGGAATTTCTTCTTACCGGTTGGATTCAGTCGTTCACCGATAACACGAACCCCACCAAATTCACAGATATCTGTTGAGGAACAGATTCCGTGACGAGCTGCTTTCCGATTGCGATTAATGTCTGTGACAGGATTCTCACCAAATGCCACACGGTCTACATTTCCCTGATCTAATGCCTGACACAGGTCTCTGATATAGTCCGGATTGGTACCACAGCAACCGCCCATGGCGATGAGTGGTAGGTCCTTATAGTCCATCATCTGGGAGGCGAAGTCCTCAGGAGACAGACGATACTCTCCCGTCTCTGGATCCGGCAAGCCGGCATTAGGCTTAATAATCAGCGGTAGATTGGTCCACTCAGCCAATTCTCTAGCCAGAGGGAGAATCTCCACTGGGCCAAGGGAACAGTTGATACCAACTGCTTCAACCCCTAGTCCCTCCATAGTCATGGCGAAGGCGCCAAGGGCTGTGCCTGTGAAGGTACGACCAGACTCCTCGAAGGTCATCGTCACCCAAACTGGAAGATCGGAATTCTCCTTAGCGGCTAGGACTGCTGCCTTGGCATCTAAGAGATCCGTGAAGGTCTCGAATACAATTAGATCCGCACCAGCTTCGGCACCTGCAATGACCGTCTCCTTATAGGCATCGTATGCATCCTCGAAGGTAACAGTTCCTAATGGTTCTAGAAGTTCACCGATTGGGCCAACATCTAGGGCTACAGATACCTTCTGCCCGAACTTTTCTGTCCCTTCTTCTGCCGCCTCTCTTGCGGTTTGAATGGCAGATGTAACCGCAGTCTTCGTATCAATGGGCTGGCCAGCTAACTTCCTTGGATTGCCGCCGAAGGTATTGGCATAGAGAATCCGTGTGCCGGCTTCAATATACTTCCGATGCACTTCTCTAACAGTCTCTGGCCTCTCGAAGCCGAAAGTCTCTGGATGCTCGCCTGGAGCTAGTCCTGCAGCCTGTAGCATGGTGCCCATGCCACCATCTAGTATGGTAATCTTGTCTATAGACATATCTCTCTCCCGATTATTATTTCTCTTTCGTTTTCCTTCTGTATTCCTCTGATGAAAGAATCACTCTCCACACACCACGCCGTTCCTACGGAAGCGGCAGGAATCATGGAGATTACAGTCTGCACAGGTTCTCTTCTTCTCTCTTAAAGGATGATCTGCGATTCCAATAACAGCAGTCACTGACTTCCTCGGCACCATAATGTGCTCTGGTGTCATGGTAAGTCCGATGCGGCGAATCTCGATGGCATCGCCAAATGGATTCTGTATGGCTAAGGGCAGATCCCCATAGCCTGGGGAGAATCGTGTGGTAATGAAGCGTCCCTGAGCTGTCATCTCCTTACGGAGGATGGCTTCAAAGCTATCACACACTGCCTCGATTAGCGTAGATCCAGCTGCATCCATGATGAGAGAATTCACAGCATCTCTCATTTCCTCTACATGAACTGCCCGGTCCAAGCCAGATCCAATAGTTGCCCCCATGAGAAGGATCTCCTGACAATCCTTTAGATGGGCTTCTATATCATGACCGGTGAGAAATGATAGCTCCTCTGGGATGCCTCCCTCTGGTTTACATTTATAAATACGATAAACCAGGCGAGGGGTCGCTACCTGATTTACCCTCTCAATGCAGTCTAGAAACTGAGCCTCTAGCTCTGGGCCAATGGCCTGTCCTGAGTATCCGATGTAACGAAGGATCTCTCCTCGATCTGCCTCTGTTAAGCGGACATCTGCAATTCTCTTCTCTTCAAATGGTGTCATATAAGTACTCCAAATACGCTATTTCTCTAAGAAAAGATTATAGCACAGCTGGATTTTCCGACCGTATAATTTTTCGTGATATGCTGTTATAGGCGGAAACTATAACAAGGTTGGTTTGATGTGGTTCAGATTATCCTTCGGTAACGGGAACAAAAGTCACTCCAAATCAATCCTATTCAACTTTTGGTCATGATGACCACAAGTGACCTACTTAAATTCAAATCTTCATCTTTTTCCAACAGTTTGTTTTTAGGAATTCACTTATATCTGCAATATCTGCACTTTCATAATAATGAACAAGTTTCTTTTTGAACTCCGGAACGTGATTCTCTGGAATCACTATTAATCCAAGACCATGACTAATCATGAAATGATTTGCAAAAATTACAGAAGCGCGTTTATTGCCATCTAAGAACACCTGTGTTCTCATACAATACATACATAATTCAATAGCAATATCTACTTTGTCCTTGTCGCTTTGTAAAATATCATTAATGCTTTCTATCACCTGAGATTCAATAGGCAATGGAGGGACATACTTCGTGCCTCCGATTGAAACCGGAACCCCGCGTATTCTACCTCCATCATGGAAAAATCCTTCATTAACAAGTTTTGCAATATAACACAATAAATAATAATTACTATCGGCCTGTATAACATCATTATCGAGAATGAATTCCCATGCGTGCTTTAAATTGAGAATCTTCTGCACATCATCGGCAGTCATACCATTAACCGTCCCATTTTCGATTATTTCCTCAGTCTGTGGAAATGTCGTGGCAACTCCCTCTAAAACCGCCTGATCGTAGATATTAGCCTTCATATTTGCTCTAGCGAAATCAAGATTTCGAATCACTTCAGATGATAGTTCACTCTGAGTATAACCATTAGCTGCAAGTTCTTTATCAACTCTGCGGATTTGCTTTTTTAAGCTTCTAGCTTCCTTTGTGCTTCTTAAAAGCATCTGGTATAACTCGTCTGAATACACATCAACGTAAGTGGATGTCAATCTGCCATTCACTCTTTTTCGAATATATAAATACCTTCCACTACTATTTTCCTTCACTTCCGGGGAACCGTCGTAGGGAATTAGATTCAAACGAGCCTGATAATCAGCTCTTTCTTGTAGTAGCTGTTGAATCACATTAAAATTACCATCCATTTATAGTTACCTCCTTTAGGGAACTTTTCTAACAAGATAATATTAGAAAGTTCCCTAAAACGCAATCAATTTTAGGGAACTTTTTATATTAAATCAACGCAAAAAGTTCCCCAAAGCATAAAAACTTGTGGTAATGATGACCACAAGTGAATTGATTCAGTTGAAAAAGCAATGAACACGAGTCCAGTTCCACAAATGTGTAAATTATGCTTTCGAAATCAGCCCTGATGGCCCTGTCATATAGATCTTGTTGTATTGTTTCCCATAAATTTAAGTAGCTTGTCGAATTAATAATATATAGCTCTAATATCCTTGACAGTGAATAGGCCTAAAAAATCTCGTTTTTTATTAGTGTTTTTCGGCGATAGCTACCTGTGTCTCTTTTTCCTTACGACGTTAATTTTCGATCAATCCCTTTTCTTTAAATACTCTTTCATCTTGAATGCACAAAAATATGGAAAAGTATATATGTTATTTGCACTACCAACATTAAAATTTCCCAGCTTTATCCCATATGAGATATCGCTATAGTTCTCATTTTTTATCAGCGAAGATAATGATTTTGACTGGTCACTATTTGACTTAACTTCGACTGGAATCAAATGATTCTGAGTCCTTACAAAGAAATCTTCCTCTAATGTTGAGTTTTCCTTCTTATAATAAAAGAGTCCTAAACCTTGCTTAACAAAAGCCTCTGCCACAAAATTCTCGTAAAGAGCACCTTTATATACACCAAGATTTTTATTTACTCTCAAATCCTCTTGGGCTTCCTCATCTAATGCAGAGACTAATAATCCAGTATCGGGATAGTATAACTTATATTTACTTTATCTTTATTATCTCCAGAACCACCGCCGAAGAAAGCTATAAGCAGATATACAATCCATGCAGCTGCAATGATACCAATCTTTACGGGCTTGCTGAGTTTCTGATTTCTAACCATCAATATGGTAAGCGGAACGGGGAAAATACATATCCAACCCAACACCCACAACCACGTTTTTCGTTTCTTGGGAGGCTGTCCAGGGTTCATCCTGGCTGTCTGCTGATTGACACCAAAAGTTTCCGTTTGAGCGCGCTGCCGTCCCTTTTCAAACTGATATCCGGTTTCTTCCGCATTATCATATTGGACATGCTTAACCTCATCGTCGACATATAAACTGTTTCCGCAATAATTACAGGTCAGATTTTTCTGATCCGCATCCACCTGTAATGATGCTCCACAGTTCGGACAAACCATACTCACTATCTTCATTTTTCTGCCTCCTCGTTTACTTGTTTTTCTTTATAAGTTCCTGAACTTTTTTCTTCCTCTCAAAAAGTTCATCTCTATGGCTATTATTTTTTGGAATATTCAGCAGCCCTGCATTAATAACAGATAATTCTTCTTCGTACATACCATACTTTCGTAACAACTTAGCCGTCTCCCTGTACAACGCCGGTGCATCAAAGCGTTTGCCAATTGATATGTAAAACTTAACCAGAGCTTCCTTATCCCTTCCAGTAGACTTAAGATCAAGTCCTTGCGATTCCTCCGCAAAGCCATCCCCAGCCGTCTTTATTCCTTTCGCAATTTCGTTTTTCATAGACTCGAGATACTCTCGAACCTCATCCCTTTGGGCAACATAGTCCGTTTTCTTCGAAACCTCTCTTGTCTTTTCCACGGGTATGGCATTTGCCATATCAACACCAAAACGCTTCTTCTCTATATCTCCTACAACTCTGCGCCAGTTTGTAGCATTCCCATCTGGGAACAGCTTGTTGATATCCCATACAGTAAATGTTTCCCCAAACCTGTTATCCTCAGTAGTAAGATGATTGTGCCTGTGCATATAGGGAACGTAACCATTATCATCCAGTTCGGCTTTGCCCAAATCTGTCAGCTCGTATTTGGGTTCATAATCGGGAATAACAAGCCTCTCATCTGGGATTTCCGCTGCAATTCTGCTTACAAGGTCAGCCTTTTTGCCCGCTGTGGAAAGTCCCTCGTTAATAAGCAGTTGTTTTAATTCATCAACTTTTAATGTGCCCAGACTCTTTACTTTAGGTGCCCATTGAAGAAAGCCTCTGGCCTTAAGTGATTCTAACGCATGACCTACATCGCGGATTCCATATTTAAACCACCATAATCCCGGATACCCGCCTTTAGGTTTTGGGTATTTCCCCTGAGAACAATACTCAAGAAGCATTATTTCAGCTACATACAAACCTCTTGCTGAAGGATAAGCTGTCTTTTTCCGTTCTTCAAATGTTATCACCCGAGTTGCCATTTCTGTCCCCGGGTATGAGTAGAAGGTATAATAATCATCCGGCTGATAATAAGGGCGTTCATCCGGGGAGATTGAACTCGAATCTGCAAAAGAATCCTTCGAATTAGAAACTACATGTGATATGCCATCGGACACACCGATTGTTTTCTTCGATTTGAATATGTCAAATAGTCCCATGCCTTTTCTCCTATTTTTCTCTCTTTATATATGTAAGCTGAATATCATAGCCAAGAGCCTCAAGCATCTCTACAAAAGTTTTATTAACGATAATATCATTCTTGTTGTTTATAAGTCTGCTGATGTAGGGAGCAGATGTGCCTATCATTTCTGCAAGCTGCGCCTGTGTAATACGTTCTTCAAGGCATTTCACCTTGACATCAATATCAAAAGCGTTTTTGACCATATCGTTCTCCATTTCTCCATTTCTACGAAAGATAATTGCACTCACAAGATAATTAATTACACCTCAAGGCTACCTGATTTTCAACATGATCTATCCTTTCATCTTGCCTTACACCGCCTTACACCAGTCCAAATAACAGATGTAAAGAAAATTTCTCCTAAGTTTAGTAATAAGGGATATCTCACCCCAAATGTATTATAGGCGAAAAAATTTGTTCTCCATTTGGCTTAAGAATTATCTTGCCTCACATTTTGAGAAATTTTAGTAATCAGCATCACACTGAACCAAATGATTTGTAGGAGAATTAATATGGCAAATTATAGACAGACAAACCATAATGGCAGAGTAAATGCCAAGACCGGAAAAGCATATTCCCGTAAACATAATGACAGACAGTATAACGTAACCAAAGCAGAAAACATCAATGAATCCATGGTTATCAAAAACATCATACTGCACTATGACAAGGATAATGTTCCCCATGTTATAGACAACACCGATGAAAACAGGACTTCCATTGATGAGCACGAACACGCTATTTACCAAGAGCTATTTGGAGAGAGTCTATCCGCTCAGCACAGACGCAACGAAGCTGCGAGACATCCGGAGCGCAACAAATCCATAGATGACTTATTGGATTCAAAGAACACCTGCCCTGAAGAAACAATCTTTCAAATCGGATCTGTAGAAGACGGATTTCCGGATTCCTCTATCCTAATGGAGATATTTGAAGATTACCAACGCGAAGTAATTGCACGTTTTGGTCATAATATCCACTTCCTTGATGCTGCTTTACACCTAGACGAAGCCGTCCCACACATTCATGTCCGAAAAGTATGGGCATATGATGGAAAGGATGGATTGGGTATCTCTCAGAATAAAGCTTTAGAAGAAATGGGCTTTGAAAGACCAGAACCGGATAAGGTACCAAACAAATGGAATAACGTAAAGATTACCTTTTCTGAATGGGAACGCGATATCAAGCTGAACCTTTGTCAAAAATACGGATTGGATATCGAGCTTGTTCCAAAGGTTCCAGGGAAAACATCTATGACGAAAGAAGAAGCTATCGCTGTTAAATTGCAGGTAAAGAATCACGAAGCCGAAGAAAAGCTTAATGCTACCGAAAAGAAACTGGCAAAAGTTTCTGCTGAGCTTGTAACCGAAGAAATGAAAAACAAGGAAATCTCCGACACAAATATATTTGGACGCCCTCGCAAAATTGAAGTCACCGCTCAGGAATATAGGAGTTGGCAAAGATCAGCTGAGACCAAAGAACACAATGAAGCTTTAGTAAAAAAGATTCTCGAAAAAGAAAAAGAACTCTCTTTTACAGAGATGCATCTCTCCCAAAGGGAAGAACTTATTAAAAAACGTGAGTCTCGTGTTGATAGCGAAGTTCAACAGAAGGTTGACAAACTACTTCCTGGAGAAATTAAACGTTGGAAAGAATATTTATTTGCAAAGGAAGAAGAACTTAATTCAAAAGAGAAAAAACTTAGTTCTATTGCTGAAAAACAACATGACACAGAAGTCTACCTCAAATCTGTATCAGACAAACTTAATCGTCGCAAAGCAGAGTTGGACGAAGAAGTAAAAAAATCCGTAGCGGATATTATCAAGGATGCCTTTAAAGACTTCTTCACCAAGTTTAAGGCAACCTTCTTCAAACGATTCGAAGGTAAGCATCAGTCTGAAGTGATTTCCGTTATTCAAGAAATGCCTATTGATGATGTTACCGCTGACCGCTTATTCAAATACGGATTCTATGATGCTGAAAAGTTTACTGTGGGAGAGATTCTTGAACGCGCAGAAGCCGAAGATATCAAAGATGCTCTCCATGAAGCTGGTGCAAACTACCGACAGATTAGAATGTCAAATATTGAAGATGTCAAAAACGGATTATCCGAAGGACAAGATATGGACGCTCTCATACATGCGGTAACGGAACAAGTAGTGCAAAATATTGTACGCGGAAGACATAAATAACTTCTGGTCCTTTTTATGCTATTCCGAATTATTGGAGTGCCGGTAACGGAACCATTGGATTTACGGTACAGGATGAAGGAAGCGGAATCGTTTCAATCGTATTGGAGAGATATTCTTACGTGACAAGAAGCTGGTCAACTTTTAAAACCTGGTCATATAGCGGGAAGAAGACAGCTATTACTAAAACCGTGACAGAAAGCAATGAGGGAGTATTCAAATATCGTCTTACGGTTGAAGATAAGGAAGGTAACACCACAACAATGACATCCGATACGATATATCTCGACCATAGTAATCCGGTTCTATATGGCATGGAGACTACAAACACGGAGTGGACGAACATTGCGCCGGTTATCAGTGTAAGGGCTACAGATTATCTTTATGGAACACTTTATACAGGATCTGATCTTGCAGGAATTGAGATTAAGGATGATTCCGGAAGATGCGTAGCAGACGGAGTGCATAATGCTTCTTATACACTTCAGCCACGATACGAAGGAATCCATACATGGACAATTATAGCGACAGATAATGTGGGGCATACAACAACCACGTATATCACTACAAAGTATGATATTACAAAGCCGGGGATTGATGGAACGGAGATAACCTATGTTTTACCGGACGGTACCTATGTATCCGGATACTGTCAGGATAATATTATCAATCAGCACATTGATGATGAGGTACGCCGCAGTGTAAATAATCCGAATGTCAGCTCAGGGCTTAAGAGCGTGATTTTGTATCGTGTCACGAGAGGTAGCCGTGAGGTTATCTATTCGGGAAATACGAAAGCAACTTTTTATGTGAGCGATACTCACAGTTTTTACAACATGCTTTATGAGATTCAAGCTACGGAAAAGACGGCAAGCTATTATGAAATTATTGTTACGGACTTTGCAGGAAACGTAACCAGAAAGAAGCTCACAAGTCAGTATAGCTTGCTTACATGGTTTCATACCAGTATTGACAGAAGCAGTTACAACAAGTAGAGGAGGCGAAGATTATATGAGTGATAAGGTTACTCTTTCTGTATATGCATTTTGCGCCGCCCGTCGGCCACTGATGCGATAACCAGCGGCCACTCGGCGGCAGTAACGGCCACCTGTTTATGAGGTGGGTTTTAACTGAATCATAACTCATGGTGGAATTCACATCTTGACCTTGTGAAGAGGAAGACCGTCTACAGCTTAGCCCATTTTAAGAGTGGGCACTCTTGCAAAAGGTTAATAAAAGGACAACCAAATGGAGTCCGACAAGCCCTCATTAATTTTACTGTAACATGGTTTATGGATAGCGGAAAAGCGTTGGAAATTATTGCCATGTTAATTGATAGGATACTGTCCGATTTCAAGTCGTTTCTCGAATTCATCCAGAGGAAGCGGCTTGTCATAATAGTATCCCTGAGCATATAAGCAATAATTGTCACGAAGAATCTGAACCTGCTCAGCAGTCTCAACAC
>Ga0256407_10005685_pt1 | contig 19771 bp, 14 predicted proteins | sample RumenRJG_04DNA_FD_193489 | JGI IMG/M metagenome (GOLD analysis project Ga0256407, IMG submission 193489) | Bovine rumen microbial communities from Lethbridge, Alberta, Canada - RJG_04 | ecosystem: Host-associated > Mammals > Digestive system > Stomach > Rumen | place: Canada: Alberta... | reverse complement strand
AACCCAGACGCAGAGGATATGCAGAAGCTCGCTAAGGATTGGGATTACCTCGTTAAGAAGGTTCACACAAAGCAGGATCTTATCGACATCAAGGCTAATCCAAAGAACTCTCAGTTCGCTACCCCACTCTTCGAGTTCTCAGGTGCATGTTCTGGTTGCGGTGAGACACCATACGTTAAGCTCATCTCTCAGCTCTTCGGTGACCGTGAGATCATCGCTAACGCAACTGGTTGTTCTTCAATCTACTCTGCTTCTATCCCATCTACTCCATACACAACCAACGAGAAGGGTCAGGGTCCAGCATTCGACAACTCTCTCTTCGAGGACTTCTGTGAGTTCGGTCTCGGTATGGTTATCGGTAACAAGAAGATGAAGGAGCGCGTTGCTAAGCTCTTCCAGCAGCTCATCGACTCTGACAAGACTCCAGCTGACTTCAAGGCTGCTGCTGCTGAGTGGATCGAGAAGCGCGAGGATGCTGACGAGACAAAGCGCCTCGCTGCTATCCTCAAGCCAATGATCGCTGAGGGTGCTGCTGCAGGTTGCGACGTATGCAAGGAGCTCAAGACTCTCGACCACTACCTCATCAAGCGTTCACAGTGGATTATCGGTGGTGACGGTGCTTCTTACGATATCGGTTACGGCGGTCTCGACCACGTACTCGCATCTGGTGAGGACCTCAACATCTTCGTTATCGATACAGAGGTTTACTCTAACACAGGTGGTCAGGCTTCTAAGGCTACTCCACTCGGTGCTATCGCTCAGTTCGCTGCACAGGGTAAGCGTATCAAGAAGAAGGACCTCGGTATGATCGCTACAACTTACGGCTACGTTTACGTTGCTCAGGTTGCTATGGGTGCTGACAACGCACAGTGTCTCAAGGCATTCCGCGAGGCAGAGGCATACCACGGACCATCACTCGTCATCGCTTACGCTCCATGTATCAACCACGGTCTTAAGATCAAGGGTGGTATGGGTCGCTCACAGGCTGAGGAGGCTCGCGCCGTTGAGTGCGGTTACTGGCATCTGTGGCGCTTCAACCCAGAGTTGGCAGAGAAGGGTCAGAACCCATTCTCACTCGACTCTAAGGAGCCACAGTGGGATAAGTTCCAGGACTTCCTCATGGGCGAGGTACGTTACCTCTCTGTTAAGAAGGCATTCCCAGACGAGGCTGACGAGCTCTTCGCAGAGGCACAGAAGATGGCACAGCGTCGTTATCAGACATACGTTCGCCAAACAAAGATGGATTGGTCAGAGGAGCTCTAATCGCTTCATCTGAACAGATAATAAACTAAAAGAAGGTCGCGAGATTTTTCCTCGCGACCTTTTTTTATGCTTGCCCTATCTTTTAATGCAAATTTTTTAATTTTCAATTTTCCATTGTCAATTTTCAATTTTCAATTGTTCTCCGTGTCTCTGTGCCTCTGTGTGATGAACGCAAAGTCGCTAAGTCGCAGAGTATTTTATTTTCAACTCGTTCATTCTGCGAGGGCTGTAAGCCCGACACCTAACAGGGCAGTCCGCAAGGGCTGTTACTATGATGATAATTTTTAGTGAGCGCCGAAGGTGCGACACCTAATATATACAATAAGTGTCGGTCTTTTTTCCCCCTTCAGCCGCCGACCTCTTCGACGTTCTGTCCGTCTGTCTCGTAATTGCGGATAATCATTTTGACGAAATATCTATTTTGATTGTTGATCATACACGAAAATTAAAGTTTTACATAGAACTTGATAATATCCCCGATTTTGCAATTCTCACTAAGCAGAAACCGAGAAAAATACATACTTTTTTAAAGGTTATTAGCAAAAAACTTGCAGATTGACAAATATTTTGCTAATTTTGTAACTGAAACCAGTTAGTCCTTTGGGGCTTGTGGGTTTAGCAGACGAGTTCTGCAAACGAGGCATAAGCCTCAAGACATATTGGAAAGAAATGTCTGATGTCTTGAAGAGAGAAATCCCTGACAGGCAAAAGACTTTCAAAAGGACGTTTACAAACGTTTATCTTCTGTTATTGAAATCTGGTAAATTTTAAGTATCCTAGAAGATAGCGCAACTAACGTCCGCGTGGGTGATTTTATCTCAAGTCGCTCACGTTGATGCTATACGTTTTTTGGTTTGTATAGTTATTGACGTGTATGTGTGCTTCTGCATAATTCCCTCCCGGCGTGGGCTAACTGGTTGCTTGTCTCAGGATACGGTTTACCAGAGCCTCAATAACGGGATAAGCAGAAGTACAGCAATCCCACGTCTTTTTTTGTTTAACCTTAGCCGTCGAATCATGGGGATAGCTATAGACTTTGTATAATATTATGATTATCTGTAAGATTCATAAACGCTGGTTATTAGGCTTAGTTCTAATAATGCTTGAGAGTTAAAGTCATTTGCAGCTAATGACTATGTGGTAGAGACTTTTGTTATTGATGCCACTTCTCAGCCTCCTCTCGTTGGTGCAGTGATAAAGAGTGGAGATGTTAGTAAAATCACTGCAAAAGGTTTTGTCGTGACAACTGACAAAACAAAATATGCATACGAAGATGCTGCTGACATAAATGAATTTGGTAAGGATACACCTATAGAATGTACTCGTTTTAATTGTTCTGCTTTAAGTGGTCGTGAGTTTACTTGTAGAATAAAAATGCTTAAAAGCAGTACAAAATATTATGTGTATTCTTACATAATTACAGACGAAGGACTACACTATGGCAATCCTGTTGAAATTACTTCTGGTAGTTTTAACAGATGTCCTCAACCCGCTGGCTTTGCTAATGTTTGGTATGCTTTTTCATACACATTATTTGATAATGTTACAGATGAGATAATAGATCCGTCAGCTGATGGATTCTATTATTCAACCGATGAGAATCCTGATTATATGGGTTACCAGAAGGGGACAAGTTATAATACATGCGCCAAATTTAAGACGGAGTGGATTTACAAGATATGGAGATATAGTAGAGTCGCTCCATGTTTGCCTAATATATCTTTGAAAAGTAAGAAACTCACGATGACCACGGATGAAGGTGCTTCTATCTATTATTGTATTAATGGTGATGGCTTACGCCCAGAAAACTTTACATTGAAATATACTGAGCCAATTGATGTAGAATATGGTGATGTTGTTTATGCCTATTCTATTTCAGAACAAGGCTATCCTTCACATACAAGAGCTTATAAGGTTCTTGAGTGTTTGGATGAGGCAAAAGATTTTGTTGTTGAGTCGTTTGTTATTGATGCCACCTCTCAGCCTCCTCTCGTTGGTGCTGTGGTAAAGAGTGGAGATGTTGGTAAAATCACTGCTAAAGGTTTTATCGCAACAATTGACAAAACAAATTACGCATTTGAAAACACGATTGATGTTGATGAAGGTTGGACAGACACGCCTGTCGAATGTTCACGTTATGATTGCTCGGTTTTAAAAGGTCGTGAATTTACTTGTAGAGTAAGATTCCTTAAAGGTAATACTACATATTATGTTTATCCTTATATAGTTACAGAAGATGGGGTACAATATGGAGATGCTATAACTATAACTTCTGGTAGTTTCAACAGATGTCCCAAATGGGCTGGTTATGCAAATGTATGGTATGCTTTTTCATACACATTGTTCAGCATAGGAAGGGATGAAATAATAAATCCATCAACTGATGGTTTCTATTATTCTACAAATGAAAATCCCGATTATATGGGTTATCAGAAGGGGACAAGCTATAATACTTGCTACAAATTTAAGACTGAGTGGGATTACAAGCTATGGAGATATAATGAATATAATGGGACAAAAGAATCTCCTAGACTACCAGAGATGTCTTTGGCAAGTAAGAAACTCACAATGGCTACGGATGAAGGTGCTTCTATCTATTATTGTATTAATGGTGATGGATTGCGTCCAGAAAACTTCACTCAGAAATATGAAGGGCCGATAGATGTTGAATATGGCGATGTCGTTTATGCCTATTCAATTTCTGAACAAGGACAGCCTTCTTATACAATTGCTTATAAGGTTCTTGAGTGTTTGGATGAAATGGTTAATAGTGCTCCAAAATACACCGTTACCCTTAACCATAACAAGGGAAAAGGTAATCCAGAACAAATATCCGTTACCTATAACCAGCCTATGCCAGAAAACATCGGATTGGTAGCACCAACAAGGACTGGATATGAGTTTACTGGCTATTCAAGGAACGGTACATACTATTATGACGCCAACCTGAAGAGCGTGCGCAATTTTGACAAGAAGGAAGATTATACCCTCTATGCAAACTGGAAAGCCAGCACAACAACCGTAACGCTTAATCCGCAAGGTGGTCAGAATGGAACGGCAAAGGTTACAGCCACTTACGCAAAGGCTATGCCTACGGGTGAAGATGTTGTTGCTCCGACAAGGGCTGGATATACTTTTGAGGGCTATTATAGTAGTACGAATGGCAATGGCACACAATACTATGATGCGGATATGACAAGCAAGCGCACTTGGAATAAGGAGGCATCAACTGCAACTCTATATGCTTATTGGAAATCAAACAGCATACCAGTAACAGCCATTGATTTGTCTGCAGCTACTGCAACCCTCTGGGTTGGCAAGACAAAGACCATTACGGCTACTGTCAGCCCTACAACAGCAACAAAGAAAGGCGTGACATGGAGTTCTTCTGATACTAAGGTAGCAACAGTAAGCAGCAAGGGTGTAATCAAGGCAATAGGCAGAGGAACTTGCACCATTACCTGTACGGCAGCTGACGGATATGGCGCAAAGGCAGAGTGCGAAGTAACCGTAAAGCAACAGATTACATCAATAGACTTTGGCTATGAGACATTGAGCGTTACCTGTGGCACGACAAAGACCTTGACACCAACCATCAATCCTTCAAATGCAAGCGTGCAGACTCTCACATGGAAGTCAAAGAACACAAGCGTTGCTACTGTTACATCTGCGGGAATCCTGAAAGCCATTGCTCCTGGTACTGCTAAGATCATCTGTACGGCAACAGACGGTTTCAAGAAGGCAGATACCATAACCGTTGAGGTTGTACCTCTGAAGATAACGGATAGCAAGCCTACGATAGCAGAAGGCACATACGGCATAGGTGGAATCTCTTACACAAGGACACTCACGGCTGGCAAATATGCATCATTCTGTCTGCCATACACCGTAAATCTCAATGATTACACGGAAGAGTTCTCAAAGGTATATGTGCCAATGGGCATGACATTCCTCAAGACAAACGGAACGTTGGTAGTGGCATTCAAGAAGGTATCTCTCACGGAGACAATCAGCGCAGGAAAGCCATTCGTTGCCCTTGCTGCAAAATCTGGCTCTGTGTCTATCGTGAATGATGTAAAGAAAACCGTTACGACTCTCACCAACCCAACGCCAACCAACATTGACGTTTATAACTGGAATGGCTCAAACGGTTTCTTTGAGTTCAATCCAGATGTTACGACAAAGATTGGCGGCACGTATAGTAAACTCACAGGTCTTGATAGCGAGAAATACTATATCGTCTCAACAAGTGGCACAATGAGCAAGGTCACAAGCGTATCTCCTTATCGCATCTATGTATATAAGGATGATAACAACAGCAATGCCAAGATCACTGAAATCATCTTCTCCTTCGACGAGGATGAAATGGCAACAGGCATAGAGGAGCAGCAAATCAAGAATGACGAATCCCCTGTTTACTATAATCTTAGTGGTCAGCGCATCAACAAGGCAAATGCTCAGAAAGGCATTTATATCAAGAATGGAAAGAAGTATGCGAAGTAATCAAGATAAGATTCACATTTAGATTTGAAGGGTGTCACGAAATGTGATGCCCTTCTTTCGTTTCAAAAAAAGAATAAGGGAAACGGATTTATCTGATTTACCCGATTTTTGTAAATCACGTCTTACTGCGCCAGCTTCAGATAAATCATATACATCCGTTTCCATTTATTTCCGTTTAATTCATGTCTTTCGTGTTCAGAAAAGAATCTCTGCCTGCCAGTTCGATGGATATAAACGCTGCGCTTGGCTACATTAATTATCCGTGAATTTTCCATAATTTTTTATCAAAAAGAAAAGTATTAATGACAAATTCGTGGTAATTCACGGATAATTCGTGTAGCTCCACGCAGTGGATAAAAGATTGTGGCAATTCGTCGAATTCACGTTAAAAATAATAATTTTCTGGAATAAATTTTCTGGTCATCGTCGCTAATTTTTGTTCCGAAACCAAGCAACGGAGTTGCGTTTTATCTTGACGGAAAAAACGTTTTTTGCGACTAACTCTACACTCTACACCGAATGATATTCAATTTATTGAAACACAGTAAATTGTAGCGGTGTATAGTTTGAGATAACTTTACACCAACTCTACATCTCTACACCATTCAAAAGCAAAAGACGGTGTATAGGGTGTATAGTTGGTGTAGAGTTGAATGATACTCTACACCACTGTAACATTCTATGAATCATTTGTTTATATGCTCTCTGGTGTAGAGTGTAGAGTTAAAAGCCAAGACCCACCCCAACCCTCCCCAAGGGAGGGAGTCTTTGATAGTATTAATGTATATTATAATTTTCTGAAATAAATTTTCTGGTCATCGTCGCTAATTTTTGTTCCGAATCCAAGCAACGGAGTTGCGTTTCTACTTGGTTCAAAAAAAGAGTTTTGAAAAAACTCGTCACTCATCACCCGTAACGCTGTAAGTTATTATGTCATTGAGGTTTACAGCGCCGATTCACCCTATACCACTCGTCACCCGACTCACCACCCGAATCTGCGTATCTTATTGAGAATGTGAATATTATATGCACGATTTACCCTCTCACCACTCGTCACCCTGAAAAAGGTGACGAGTGAATTGTCTTTGCAACTCATTCTGTATCAATACAATATTCCATATAAGGGTGATGAGTGGGTGACGAGTGCTTTCAAATGAATCACCGTTGCAATTATCTGACGCATAAAGCATTACAACGCTACGGGTGATGAGTTGCAGAGTTGTGTCAAAATTCTATTTTTTCATCTGTAAAAGTGAGCGACGAGATTCAAAGGCTGTTATGCCTTCGTTGATCCTTCGATATGCCTCCGTTCCACCTTCGCTCTAGTTCCGTTTCAAATCCGCTTTAAGTCCGTTCCAAAGAATGGGTAAAAATGGGATTTACATGGGAGTTGCAAGGGAGATGCATGGGAGTTGTAAATATACCACCCATCATCAACACTTTCATGGTGTAATATGCAAAAATGAAATGGATTTAACGTATTTTTTCATAAAAAATTCTTGTTGTTTGGTAAAATGTACTACCTTTGTCAAAAAACTAAAAATACAGAAATTATGATAGCAGGTATTATTTGTGGTATTTTGGCAGGCTTCATCGCTTGCAAGTTGACAAACAGAGAAGGAAAAGGCTGTATCGTAGATCTCTTCCTCGGTATTGTGGGTGGAGCTGTCGGCGGCTGGATTTTCCAATTCCTCGGCATTCAGACAGCCTCATTGGTAGGTGAGATTGTATGTGCCGTAGTTGGTGCTGTCGTTGTGCTTTGGATATGCAACAAGCTATTCTAATATACTTCCTCGCCATCAACATCATTGCCTTTATCGTTTATGGCATTGATAAGTTGAAGGCGAGGAAGAATCTTTGGCGAATACCCGAAGCCACTCTCCTACTCCTTGCTGTTATTGGCGGAAGCATCGGTGCGTGGCTTGGTATGCGTGTGTGGCATCATAAGACGATGCACCTGAAATTCAAGTATGGTGTGCCGATTATTCTTGTGGCGCAGGTAGCGTTGGGAGTGTACATCCTAAAATGAAAAGTGAAAAATGAAAAATACAGATTACCATTGTCACGAATGATACTAACTTGTATTTTTCACTTTTCATTTTTCATTTAACAATTCACCTCACCCACACCACATAATCTTCCTTTCTCGGAGCTTGTGGCTTGAGAGCATCAGGAGCAGCATATCCGAGGATGCAGTTGCCAATTCCCTCGTATTCATCGGTAATGCCGAGATCACGAAGGATTTGCTTGCCCTCTTCCGTCTCGAAGCTCTCCTTTGCACGATGAATCCAGCAAGATCCGAGTCCGAGACTGTTGGCTGCAATCATCATGTTCTCCATTACGAGAGAGCCGTCATAGATGCGTGTGCCTACATCCTTTCTTGCAAGAACCACGAGCACGACTGGAGCACCATAGAATGGATCGTTATGACCAGACGAGGTGCTGAGATTCCTGTTGATTACCATCTCAAGGTTCAGGCGACTCAGACGGTCGCGCATCTCCTTGTTAGTTATGGCAAGGATAATAGCCGCCTGCTTATTCATTCCTGAAGGGGCGTATGTGCCAGCCTTCACAACTTCCTCGACGAGTTCCATTGGTACAGGCTTGTCGAGGTATTTCTTCACGCTACGGCGTGATATGATATCTTCAATAGTCATATTCATAATGATTTTAGAAATTGGTGGCAGAAACTGTCACGTGATTGGTGATATACAAAACGAGGTAACGGTAATCGTAAAACCTCTTGGGGAGTTTGAGCGATTGCTTATAGAGGATGAGTGCCGACTTATCTCCGAAATGTCCTCCGTGCCTTTCTGTATGGTGGCATTCGAGGTTACGGAGGCTGACCTTCGTCCTACTGGTGCGGAGGATACCTATCAATATCTCGAAAAGGTGTTGTTGCCTTACATAAAAGCCAATATGCATCCTATCCGCCTGATACTTGGAGGCTATTCTCTTGGCGGTCTCTTTGCCCTTTGGAGCGTTACGCGCACAGATGCCTTTGACGCTGTGTATGCCGGTTCGCCCTCACTATGGATGGAGGGATGGAATGAGTATGCTGATGCACATCCGCTAAAGGTGAGGTATGCCTATATGAGTCTTGGCGATAAGGAGGAGTGTACTCGCAAGCAACCTTTCTGCATTATCGGCGACAGGGTAAGACTTCAGCATAAGCGCCATAAAGCGCAGTTAGGCTCTGACCATTGCATCCTTGAATGGAATGAGGGTGGGCATTTCAATGAGATAGAGATGAGAAAGGCGAAGGGGGCAGCGTGGTGCTTGTTAAATGAAAAATGAAAAGTGAAAAATTATAAAATACAAGTTAGTTTCATTTGCTATATTTTTCGCGATAAATGGTAATCTGTATTTTTCACTTTTCATTTTTCATTTATTTTTTACCTCTCCACCTGCGTAAACTCTGGCTCGCTACCCTCTGCGTTGCCCTTGATCACATAGATGAGCTGCTTGCTCTCCCTACCCTGCATATCCTTGCTGTTGCAGGTGAAGAGATACTCTGTGGCATTATCGAGAGAACGTGAACCTACGGTTGAAGGAGTGCCTAATGGCATTGGATAGCTACCGCAAGCCTTATCGAATATCGCCTTTTCATCGGCAGAAACGGCATGTTGTGCAGAGAATGCAGGAAGTGATGTCTTCTTGCCTTTCAGCACACCAAGATTGATGAGGAAAGTCTCAATTTCTGCCTCTGCCTTATCTACACGAGCAGTTCTTACGCCATACCATGAAGATAACACTTTGCTTTCTGGCAATGCAGTCTTGAGATCAGCGATACTTGTATTGCCACCGCTTCCGAATGTGCAGAAAGGAATAACGACCTTGCCCTTGAGATTGTTCGCCTTTACGAAACTATGGATAGGAGCTGCACAAGTACCCATCCAAATAGGATAGCCAACGTAGAGGGTGTCATAGTCTGCCACCTTTGCCTTCATTGGCTTGAGGTCGCGGAACTTGCCACTCTGACGCTCTCCCATAAATGCACCTGCTATTGCTCCCATATCACCAGAGTATGGACTTACAGGCTCGATGCGCTCAATATCAGCGCCTGTCTTTTTCTGGATGATGTTTGCAACTTTCTCCGTAGTACCAGACTGAGAGTAATAAACAACGAGAGAATGAGTCTTATTTCCTGCTTGTGCCTGATTGGAAGTACAAGCCATAAGTGCAGCCATTGCACCGAATAATAATGTCTTTTTCTTCATATTTACTTTATTAGATATTTAGTTTTAGTCTATTTCTGTTTTATTATACGTTTGAACTTCATTAAGGTTTAATATAAACAATAAAGCCCCCAGAAGGGGCTATATTGATTTATGATGAAAAATGCGTTACTTGGCTTTTCTTATATATAGGTTGTCTTCCAGTACCAACGTATCACAACCTTTTGTGAGCGAATAGCGTGCCTGCATGAGATAGTTCATGTCAGCCACATTCTCCAGTACCTCCAGTCCATGCCAATTCCAGTCATGATACTCCTCATAGTCATACACCTGAACCTTTGAAAGCTTCACCTTATCTTGTTCCGTGCGGAAACTGCCCTTAACCTTATGACATACGCCATCAGCATCTACAAACCTTACATCCAAGGCTTTTCTGTTGGCATATAGAGTAGATGTAACATTTCCGTCTGCATGAAATTCTATTTCCTCGTGAAAGTCTTTCTTGTTATCCAGAGACACCCATGTACCTACAAGCCTTTCATCAATGACAGACTCAGATTTGTCGTCATTGTGGCAGGATGTTAGAAAAACATTTGTAAGTACAAGAGTCAAAACAAAAGCGAGAATATATTTTATTTTTCTCATTGTTTGCATTTTTAAGTTTTTGCAAAGGTACAAAAAAATCTTAAATAAACTATTTTTTTCGCAAAAAAAATTCGATTAAACCGTGATTTCTTGCAAAATATAAAATGTAAATTGCAATTAGTGTTTTTTATCATTACTAAATTAACAAAAAAGCCCCCTCCCAGAGGGAGAAGGGCCCAAACGAAATCATAAAACCAACTTTATTTAAGCATACTTTTTAGAGCAGATCCAAATATTACATATTGAGTGTTGCCGGCAATGGTACCCTCATTCTGTCCCCAGAGGAATGGCCAGTCATCGTAGTTCTCGAAATGGTCAGGCTTACGGAAGAGCACACCAGGAGCCATATTGCCCGGAATAAACGAGAAATCAGCCCTGTTGTTGCCGTAGAACACGTTCTTAGGACGAGCTGCACCCAATGTGGCCACGAATGAGTAGTTATGATATGGATGACAACCGAAGAGATAGTTTGCAGCACGGAAGATGTAGTCCTTGCCTATGATCTCTGGGTAGTACTTGTGGGCAAAGCATACGGTAGTACCGAATGATGCAACCATTGAATTACCTGCCCAGTTTGCCGTTCCAAGAGGTATTCCGTATGGATTGACTTTGTCAAGACCGTCTATATACTCCTTGTACTTCTGAACGTAAGGAATCAGCTTTTTCCTATACTTGTCATCCATATATGGTATGGCATTAAGAGCCGTCTGAAGCGTGAAGCTTACGTTTCTGTCAAGTGCCTTCCATATCATTCCCTCGAACTTGTTGAGATATTGCTTCTCGCCTGTTGCGCCATAGAGCATAAGCGAAGCTGCCATGTCGCCAAAGCCACTAAGAGACAGACTATCATGTTCACCAGATATATGCTGGTCGCTCTTCTTGCGTTGCTTCATCAGTTCCTCTGCCTCTGCCATAAGTCGCTTTGACTGCGTTAAGGCACGCTCGGCAAGTGCATCGTTATAGCCCTTGAGCGCATTGCTTGCAGCAGCAAACATCGTAGCTGCACGGAAATCGAGCATAGGATTGCGCGTGGTGAAAGCCCACATATCATCAGGAGTTCCGCTTCTCTTGCCATCCTCCGAAACCTCGTATGGCTTTAGTGATGGATCATAATGCAAGCCATCGGTTATAGATGCAGCATCTCCAAGATGATGATAGTTGTCGAGAACGGAGTTTGAGAGCGTCTGAGCCATGTGCCCTATCTGCTCTGCCTGTGCCACGAGGTTCAATGTGCCATGCTCGATGAATTGGAGCAAATCGGGCACTCCGTCCGGACGATGCAGATCAACGTATCTTTGCTTCTGGCTTACGAATGTCACATCGCGATCAGAGCGGAACAACTCCCATGTGCGGACAAAATTCTGCACCACACTTATATTCGAGCCAGTCTCGATGTCAAAGTCTCCTGCATCGAAGAAACCGCCGATGTTAAGTCCAGGAATCAACTCGTATGGCTTATACTTCGTGTCAGTCGTAGGCCCTTGCGAATGTAGGTCGAAATGGTCGCTCTCTGGTGCCTGAAGATAACCCTCCTTGAAAGGCTCTCCATGCCAGATACGATAGCCCTCATTAACGGTCATGTGGTTCATGTGGATAGGCACCCACACATCGGTCGTTGCATCTGTTATCTTATCATATACGCTATTGTCAATGATAAAGTTGCCAGACTTCGTATCACCATATTTTTATATAATATACACCAGGCTCAGTAACACTTGAGAAATCAAACTTTACATAGTTGTATTTGAAGTACTTACCCCAAGTCGTTACATTAGCGGTCAGAGCAACGCTCTCCGTACCATCGTTGCTGATTTTGTATAGGGTAGCCTGTGGCGTAGAAGGATAGTTTCTGTCCAGTTCTATCACAGCAACCTTTGGCTGGGAAGGCAAGTATCCCACCTGACTAAACCCGATATTTGGCTCTCTTACCCAGTTTGGTATGGCGTGTGGATTGATTGTCCAGCTAATCACCTTTCCTGTCTTTCCGGCTGGCAGGTCACTATGCAGCACATACCATCCGTTCTGCGCAAGAAGTCGGCCGTCAAAGATTCCCATCTCCGTGTCAGATGTAACCTTTACCATACGCTCAGGCGAGTCGGAAGCAAGGATTATCTCCCTACCCTTCTCAAACGGCTTAGGTTCAACAAAGGAGTTCGTTCCACGGTCATCATAGGTCTTGAATCCCTTGAACTGCCTTGGCTTTTCCGAATTAGGGCGCGTATAGGTCGCTCCTACGGCATAGCGTGGGAAACGGTTCAATCTACCGTCCATTACGAAAGTCTTTAGCCAGTATTGCGAAGGAAGGAACTCCATATTGAAGCCAGCCTTACCTTCAAATAATGTAGGTACAGGTTTGTCGAGATACACATCAATCCTTGCGCTCTCGCCCTCACCTGTCACTACAACCCTGCTTTCAAAATCATAATCGTCATATCGGAGTACAACCTCTACGGTGTTATGTTCTTTGTCAACTTTCCTGCTCACCATCTTCGGGACAAGATCCCATTGCTCGGGAGTATTGCTCAGACGAACGGCACCGCCCTGTGCTACGCGAACTCCATGCTGTATGAGTTCTATACCAGAGTTCTTCTCATCGTTGAATCCCTCCATTGAAACTATTGCTGAACACAAGGAGATTAATTCCCTGACGTTCAAAGTATTCGCTGTCATTTAGCTTCAAAGGCTGCTGACCGTAGGAGGACAATGTGCTGAGACAGGAAAAAGCACACGCCAATAAATAGTTTTTCTTCATCTGGTTGATATTCTCGAAATTCATTTAGTTATTCTGTTCAACTTTCGCATAGCTCAAGTTGAAAGTTAAGAGTGAAGAGTTAAGAGTGAAGAATTTAAATTAGTATTATTGTCTAAAGTCGCTTATTTACTTTACGCTATAAAATGTAACTTAAATTTTTCACTTTTCACTCTTCACTTTTCACTTGAAGTTGAGTTTACGAAACTTCATTTAGTTATTACTATACCCTATGGACGCATCAAGTTATAATAGGTTTAATGCAGATGAAAATATTTTTTCACTTTTTTTCTTTTGTCTATAAATCCACATAAATCGACCGTAAAATTTGCAGGTTCGGAAATGTTTTTGTATATTTGCAAGGCTAATCTATACAATAAATATCATTCTCATTATGAAAAGAAACTATGTGTTTTTACTACTCGCAACCGCTCTTCTCGTAGGTTGCGGAAACAAGGGCGAACAGAAACAACAGCAGTCAGAAACCCTGAAGGAAGCCTTTGCCGACGATTTCCTTGTGGGAGTTGCCGTGTCACAGGATTTCATCACAAACAACGATACTGCCTGCCTGAACCTTATCTGCGAGCAATTCAATGCCGTTTCACCGGAGGATGTGCTGAAGCCTGAGACGGTACATCCTTCTCCCGATGTCTGGAACTTCGCCCCAGGCGATGCGTATTGCAATTTTGCTGCCGATCATGGTCTGAAGGCTCTCGGTCATACGTTGATGTGGCATAATCAGACGCCTGATTTCTTCTGGCTAAAGGAAGACGGAACCGTGCGTTCTCAGGAAGAAATGAAGGCTAACCTTGTAGAGTATATAGAGAAGACCGTCACGCATTTTGCCGGTAAGGTCTATGCCTGGGATGTAGTAAACGAGATTGCAAGCGAGGAAGGTGGTTATCGTGATGACAAGGGTTGGGAGAAATACTCTAAGGACAGGGATGAACTCGTGTGTCTCGCCTTTAGTACGGCACAGCGTTGCGATCCTAATGCCGAGCTTTACTATAATGATTATAATATGTGGCGCCAGACAAAAGTTGACGGTGTTGAGCATATAGTGAAGATGCTGAAGGAAAAGGGCATACGCATTGACGGTGTCGGCATTCAGGGGCATTGGGGACTCAACTATCCTGACATAAAGGACATTGAATCTACCATTGACCGCCTCTCTGCTCTTGGCGTGAAGGTGATGATCACCGAACTCGACATTGATATGCTGCCTTTCTCAAAGGAAGGACAGATGACGGGCAAGGCGATGTTCGACCCTGCACTTCAGCGAGAGGAGTTCATGCGCTGGCTCAATCCTTATGCCGACGGGCTTCCAGAGGATGTGGATCAACAGATAGCCGACAGATACGAGGAGATAATGCGATGCATCTACAACAAGCGCGATAAGATTGCGAGAGTTACCTTCTGGGGACTTCACGACGGCGTTTCGTGGAAAAACAACTACCCTATCCCTAACAGAACCAACTACCCTCTCCTATTCGACCGCAACCTGAAGAAGAAAAAGGCATTCCATCAGATTGTCAGCATCCCGAATTCTTAATAGAAACAGAAAAAGCGTAAGCCATAACGACTTACGCTTTTCTTTTTGCCAATAAAAGACGAGGGTATTTACTTCGCATATCCCACAGGATTGTTCATGATAGGCAGTTGCTTATCTGTCAATCCGAGGAGAGCCTTGATGCTGTTAGAGTCGTGCGTGGCACGAGGTACGGTTGCAAGTCCTACAGCCTGACAATACAGATTGATGTTCTCGCTAACGTTTCCGGCATCTACGCAGCACATCATTGTTGCCTTTTCATCGGAAGAACCGAACTTGTCATAATCTATCACCATGAGGAGAGAGACAGGGGCATTAAGCACGAAATCCTGCTTGAATCCGGCATTACCGCCATTGCTTGCCATCAGTTCACGCTTGTCGCCATCAGCCTTCTTTATCAGCTTGTTTGCCTTGGCATCATATTCATAGACTCCTGCCTTGGTGAAGACGAAGAGTCGGATTTCCTGACGGTTCATTGCCGTTGGTGCCGTACGGTGGTTGTCATCGCGTGACATTCCGAGAGCTGCCCAGCAGAGATCGGAGATCTGCTGATTGCCTAGTTCCTTGGAAGCGTCAAACAGACGAACAGAATGACGTGTTTTCAAAGCCTCCATTACCGTCATTGACTTCTGCGAGAAATCAGGAGCAGGAAGATTTATATCTTGTGCAGAAACGCTTAGGGCACAACCTGCAAGCGCCATTGCCATAATATTTTTTTTCATTGTTTCTTAATTTTTATGGTTTAAGTTTTTAAGGAGTAATAAGAAGTTGAAAAAGTGAAGAGTGAAGAATTTAAATTAACGTGAGTCCGTTGAATTTCATTAACTCGTATATCATTGAAAAACACGTGGTTGAAGGAGCTCTGAAAGAGCGGCACCTAAAAGGGCGGTTCGTAAGAGCCGTTGTTTTACGGACATTATAGTAATCTGAGGTCTGAAGAACCGACACCTATTGTATTTATTAGGTGTCGCACCTACGGCGCTCACTAAAAAAATTATCATGGTAACAGCCCTTGCGGACTGCCCTATTAGATGTCGCACCTTCGGCGCTTTTCGTCGAACTCACGTTAAATTAGTATTGCAGTTAATCGCCTTTTCGCAATAAAGAGTAACTCAAATTCTTCACTCTTAACTCTTCACTTTTCACTCATCATTTCACCGTTTCCAGCCACCTGTACAATTCCTGCATCATCTCATGATGATACTTGAAATAAGCTCCACAGCCGAAGCCGTGACCACCACTTGGATAAACGTGCATAGAAGCCTTTACGCCAGCCTTGCGAAGAGCCATGTAATATTCCGCAGAATTGAGAGGAGAAACGAGGAAGTCATCATCAGCAAGCATAATGATTGCAGGAGGAGTATCCTTGGTAACCTGAAGATGATTGCTGTATTTCTTCTCAAGCTCAGGAGATGCGTTCTCGCCAATGAGACAGTTGTGAGAGTCCATGTGGGTGATTGACTTATCCATTGAGATTACTGGATAGAAGAGAATCTGGAAGTTAGGACGAGTCTCTGGCGGGTTGTGCGTAGCAATGGTAGAAGCAATATGACCGCCCGCAGAAGAACCGAGTATTCCCACCTTGTTAGGGTCAATCTTCCACTCGGCTGCATGCTCACGAATAAGGCGCATAGCCTCGGTGGCATCGCTCAGAGGCACTTCCGTAACGCCGTTAGGCATTCTGTAGCGCAACACGATAGTAACGATGCCTCGGCTCATAAGATGCGTTGCCCAGTCATAGCCCTCCTGACCGAGAGAGAGAACGCGATAACCGCCACCAGGGATTACGAGCACGGCTGGTCTGTTTGTCTCATTGCCAAAAGGCAGATACACTCTGATAGAAGGCTTGAAATTACGAGTCTCATCGCTGTAAGGCTGCGTCTTGTCAATACCGTTACTGTTAGGCAGACCGTTCTGCCAAAGGTCGATGTCGATAGGTTTAGGCATCATCTGCGCCATAGAACTCATGGCTGACAGCATCATAAACAGGGATAATAAATACTTTTTCATTGCATTTCTATTTTTGGCCTCTCCCCCCGCCCTCCCCCGTAGGGAGGGAGCCGATTCGCTAATGGAGGATTGGCTGTGTTAATTTAGATTCTTTCGTTATTATAATTTGTCTTTCTAATATTGTATGGAGAAGACGTTTGCCTTTCGCCTTCCGGCTCCCTCCCTACGGGGGAGGGCGGGGGGAGAGACCGTTTAGAATATTTTCTGCGCAAAATCATGCAGCGACTTACGCCATACCTGCCATTCGTGATCTCCTGGGAAGGTGTTGAACACGATGTTCAAGCCCTTTGACTTCATGTCATCCACAGCCTTCTTGGTGGAAGTGATGCGGTTGTCCTCAGCACCCACGGAGATATAAAGCACGTCCAGTTCATCGTTGTATTTCTTCGCATTTGAGATAAGTCCGGGCAATGCCTTTTCTGCGTCGAACGCCCCACTCTCCCTGATTCCGCCGAACACGCCGGTGCTGAATATTCCGAGACTTGAGAATAGTTCCGTATGCTGCAATCCTGCGAAGAATGTCTCGCCACCGCCCATTGACAAACCGGCAAGCGCACGACTCTTACGGTCTTTCTTCACTCTGAAATTCTTCTCGACGAAAGGAATCACGTTCTGTATCAGATCCTCCTCAAAAGGCTTGATGCCCTCAACCGAATACGAGAATGGTCTGCCTGGCACGCTGAACGTTCCGTTCACCATCACTATGATCATTTCCTTCGCCTTGCCCTCTGCCACGAGGTTATCGAGAATATAGTTCGCCTTGCCCTGATTTATCCATCCTGTCTCGTCCTCACCACCGCCATGCTGAAGATAGAGAACTGGGTATTCCTTCGTGCCTTCGCCGTAGCTTGCCGGAGTATAGACCCACATGCCGACGTGCTTGTTTCTGACGGTAGAGAAAAGCTCTGTCTGAACCACCTTGCCATGCGCCACATCCTTACGGTCGTAGAACGTACAGTTCTTCTCTGGAATGTCAATCGCACTCGTCATTCTTCCGCAACCGTAGTAGCTCTTGCTCGCTGGGTCGGCTACATCCAATCCGTTGATTGTGAACCAGTAGTAATGGAATCCCTCAACCAAAGGTTTAGTCTTTGCAATCCACGTACCATCCTCCTGTTTCGTAAACTTGCAGTCGGCATCGAGACTCACCTTCCAAGAACTTGCATCGTTGGCACGAACACGCAGAAGCACGCTGTTGTCCTCAAGGATTCGGGGATAGTCCCCATAGTTGTTAGTTGTCGGAATAATATATTTCCCGTCAGTCTTGTCCTGTGCAAAAGCCGTAGCGCTGATAGCCATTGCCAGGGCCGTGATAAAGATTGATTTCTTCATATTGTTTAGCTGTCATTTAGGAAGAGCTTTCCGCTCTTGATTATACTAACGTGCGAGAGCCCCGAAAGTTTAATCATCCTCCCTTTTTCTCCCTTCAATCTCCCATTCCGAAATGGGATTTGCAACGGACTTGGTACGGACTTGCAAGGGAGTTGCTTAAATGAAAAGTGAACAATGAACAATGAAAAATACAGATTAGTATTTTCGAGTATGGCCATTACCAGAAAAGTGTGACTTGTATTTTTCATTTTTCACTTTTCATTTTTCATTTGCTTTCCGCCTGCAAAGTTACAACAATTTTCCCGAAAGCCACGATATAACACGAGAAAATAAATGTTAGATTCGAAAAATCTTTATCATGCATTCGTGACTCGCTGATACACAGCAAGAAATTTTCGGAAAGCATATTGAAGAGAACCCAATCTAACATATATCCGTTAGATTCATAAGGGAGGGGGTAAGTATGTCTTATATATTCAAAATAATAATATAATATTATTATATATTATATTATTATTTTGAGGAAAAGAAGGGGGTGTCCTACCCTCCCTATTAAATCTAACAGTTATATGTTAGAAACCCCATTCTGAGCCTCCTGTGGGGGGGGAAAAAAACTAACATATCTTGAAATACGATGGTTTCATGATAGTTTTCAGATTGCTAATAACCACGCTTTTTCGCCTATATTTACGAACACGAAACGCACGAATGGAACGAAATTCCCATTTTTTCCGAGCATTTCATGTTATATTTTGTTGTCTTTACGATGCTATGGTTCAGCCCACACCGCCTTTCTTTTGTCCGTCAGAGGATGAAATAATTTTAGAATTGCCTGGAAGGCAATACTATGAGGACTCCGCGTAGCGCCTGACCATAGGGAAGAACCCCGTACATACGAGTGAAACGAGGATGTGCGGGGAATAAAGCCCAAAAATCGTTCTGCTGCCTGGAGGGCAGTACATCGCGAAAAGTTATGTGTAAAAGCCAATCATGTACAGCCTTCCAGGCTGGCAAGAATAACAATCGGTTCTATCCGAGGGCATCCTCTCCTTCGTCGAGTATGCACCTCGGTTCTTCCCTATGGTCAGGCGCTATGCGGAGTCCTCATAGTATTGCCAGGACTTACGAAACTTCAATGAATCTAACATATATCTGTTAGGAAAAATAGGGAGAGGGGGAGCGCCCCCCTTGAAGGAAACTTTAATCCCAAACCAGTCGGACGTTTTATCCGAGTGGTTTGGGATATAATGTAGATGTCTGTTTTTTCAGTCCATTTTGATCTCAACATCAATAATTTCACCTGCCTTGTTCTTGAATTTTGTCATAACGCTTTTAAGTTTATCTATTTGTGGCCTTACACGCAGCAGATAATCGTCCTTACAAGTGATAGGAACGCCATTACACTCTATCAGCTCATCGTCTTTTCTTAATCCTTGCTTGTATTCCTCACCGTTAGGATTTATAAGCGAGACCATGATTTTATCATCCTTAACATACATGTGAAAGCCTTTGTTGTGTTGTGTGATATTGATATTTGTCGAT
>Ga0256407_10005683_pt1 | contig 19780 bp, 19 predicted proteins | sample RumenRJG_04DNA_FD_193489 | JGI IMG/M metagenome (GOLD analysis project Ga0256407, IMG submission 193489) | Bovine rumen microbial communities from Lethbridge, Alberta, Canada - RJG_04 | ecosystem: Host-associated > Mammals > Digestive system > Stomach > Rumen | place: Canada: Alberta... | reverse complement strand
GCTCCACTACGAGCAGGGCCAACCGATATCCCTTGCAAATGATCTTCAACTGTTCACTTTTCGATGGCAATCACTGTTCAGAATTGGGTGGCAGTGGACATATAAGTAAAGGACGGCTTAGTTTAACTAGATAAATCATCATTTTCACATTAGTTTTATTGTATATAGTATTTATGGGTGCTGGTGGAGTTTAACGGAGCCGGTACGGGACAGTAAGGCCAGGATAAGGTCTGTGTTCCTAGGGGTATGGTATATGAGAGATTGGCAGGGCTAGATAGGTCATCCCAGGTAAGGGTGGGTGGTGGGGAACGAAGTGACCCGCCAGCCAGGGGTGTTTTCTATCCAGGTAAGAATAAGGTGTATCAGGAGACAAAGGATTACCCGGTAGGGAAAGACCAATAAGGGTGATATATAAAAAAACATAAGACAAAAGAAAGATCACCCATCCTTATCCTAGATACACTATAAATCAATCTTCTAGCCGCAGGATAGAAGATTGACTTAACGAGCGTAGCTCGGATACAACCTTTTCTATCAGCCTTTTTTCTTTTTGCTCTATCTAGTTGTTGTTGGCGTGTAACGACAACAAGTAGTATATTTATTATACTATATATCCATTCCGAACACTTAACTACTTGATAATCAATAGTGCTATTCCTTGAAAAACCTTGTATTTCCACTCATTTTTCCATACAAAAACACACTTTTGAAAACCATACCGAACACTTTTCTTTTTGAGGAGTGCCTTTTCTATCACCCTATTATTCCTTTTGAAATCCATACCGAACACCCCTATTCTTTGATATACTCCTTTACCCATTGATGCAGTCTAGCTAAACTAACATCATTTATTCCGTTGTCCTTGAACATTTTTATATTATCCCGAAGAGAGAGTCTAGGCTCATACCACTTCTTTATCAATTCATCCTTCATACGTTTCTCTATCTTGTTCTGCCATCTGACTATATCAGCTTGTCTCATCTTCCTGGTCATATCCGGGTCAAAGGCAAACTTTCTTGTATCCTTCCTGGAAGCACAGTCAATCTCATCTAGTTCCTTTTTGCACGCAGCCTGACAGAGTTCCCCTATCTTCATTTGGTTCTCCCTGGTGCAGTCAAACACTCTATCCAGAAACCTTAAATACTTGGTCAAGAAAGCGACAGCATAGTAATTCATCTCATATACAACGTCAATTCCAATCCTCCGAAGAAACAATATATAGCTATATAAGTCAACTATCACCTGACTCTTATCCTTGCAAAAAACTTTGTCTTTGTATAGCTCCTTATCACCGTGCTTATATGTTCTGCTAGTACTAAATATCAACCAGCTACCATCATTATATGCGACACCATTATCGTACTTCTTCATCGATTCATATATACCCCAATTGTTCTCCTGGACTCTGTATGCAATCCCTCTAGCATCTAGCCCTCCTATCTCCCCACTTCTAATAAGGCGGCCATATAAATCCACTCTATACCGCTTCCAGTCGTCCATCTTATGTATTTTAAGCCCTGTCTTTTTCATATAAACAAAAAGGCACCGCAACCTACTTGGGCGCCTACTCCCTTTCAGTTACGATGCTTTGTATTTTTCTTCTGTATGCTGGCTATGGGGACTATTGTAGGCGACATCCTTCACGACCAGAATTATCCAAAGGTATTTATGTAAATATAACAGCTTTTCCTAAACGCCATTTCTATGGGCGGGATTTCGCCTCACAAGTCTTGGAATTCCATAAATATCAATGAGATCGCCTATTAAATTCAGTGGCATCTCACTATACATAATAATCGGTAAAGTAATGGGAAAATGTATTTCTAAACCAATCGGATCATTTGCAGATTATTGCAAATCCAAGCAAACAAAAACTATCAATGAAAGCAGCCAGGTAGCGATAGATGTCCCGTTTTGGGACGAAGCCATCAATAGCCTTATTGGACACATTCACGGGATTGCAGGGGAACCCATATCCTGGGAGCGCTTGGTGAAGTATATCAAAACAAAATTCATCATCACCTCTAGGGAATTGCCGGAAGATGACGATCGTCTAGTGCTAGCATATATCGCCGACAGGCTATTCCAGGATTATGGAGATGCCTGGGTCGAAGGAGATGCAACCTATAGTTATTCTACGGCAGAACTTGGCAGTAAGGCGCTTGTACTATCAACGCTGTCTGATGAGATTCTCCACCAGGTGAAACAGGAAACAGGAGAAGAAACTGTACCAGAACCGGAAGCGCCAAACACCGTCGCAAAGGTTTATATAGAAGACCCCTATGAATTTGATGACTATTGTGGCGAAGGACGTGTCGCAAGTTATAGCAAGTTTTCCAAGCTCCTGAAGGAAAGCATACAAAGAATCACGACCCAAGATGATGGCCAGACCCAGGACTATGTGCTCAAAAAGATAGAGCAGGCAGCAGGAAGCCTGAAGCTGGAAGACATTCTGAAGGTAGTTCAGGACGAAGAGTACAAAGACCTGGAGGAATATGTCTCCAGTATTGCAGAAGAGCATATGAACGACTTCAAGGTCGAGATAAACGGAATGAAAGTGATCGATAAGAATGTTATCAAGACCGCCAGGAAACTGTTCGCCTATCAGGTAACAATGGATGTTCTGGACAAGATAAGCAAAGAAAACCAGGGAAAGAAATGAAGAAGTTGAGCGAATTGATGGCGATGACGACAAACGATTCGCCAGAGGGGACAAAACAGACCCCTAGACCTACTTTGGTGCTATTTGATAGTGTTCTGGATTCAAGCAAGGTTCTCAAGTCCAAGGAGGTAGATATACTTGCTAATCATTTCTTTGGCGGATCAGTACATTCTGTGCTGGTGACCGTCTATGAGGAGAGCCTAAAGGACTATATTAGCAATGAGCTGTACAAGGCCGGAGTGCAGTCACGCTCTATGATTTATCCATTCAAGGCCAAATTTGAAGACTTTGCTCAGGACTCCCCAGGTGAAGGATTCTCCGGACCGATCTACCTGGTCGTTTTCAACAATGATGAATTCAGCGGGTTACTGGTTTTCATCTGTCACTGGAACGATGAGGTCTTCACGAACGATTCGTGTGTCGTGGGCGCAATTGGACTGGAAGATGAACTCAAAAAATTGATAGACAGCAAGCTACAAGAGTAGCACATACCCCTATCCATAAAGAAGAGCCATAAGGATTACACCTTGTGGCTCTCTTTGATTTCTGTCATTAGCGCTGATTGTCTTTCTTTTTGTTCTCGGAGTTCTATCCGCCTTTGTTCTCGCAAATGGCGCCTATCTTCTATCTGTCTGCGATAAGATTCGCTGTTCGCAAGAATTTCCTTTTCTACTCTACAAATGGTATCCTCAAACAGATCCTTCTTGAGCTCACATTCCCAAACAATGACGACATACCATCCTTTTGCTTCTAGACTCCGCCAGACTTCTTGGTCTCGTTCTTGATTCCTAGCGATCTTTGCTGTCCAGAAATCCACATTGGTCTTGGGGATAGTATAGTGTTTGCACCCCTTGTGACCGTGCCAGAAGCATCCGTGTACAAAGATGGCTGTGCGGTGCTTGGGGAGGACAATATCAGGGGAGCCAGGGAGTCGTCTATCATTTACACGATAGCGAAAACCTAGTCGCCAAAGAGCACGTCGTAATTTCAATTCGGGCTTTGTGGAAGCGGAATGAACTTGCGACATTATATAGTGCCTTTCGGTTTTTGTATAGATATCTGCCACATTACAAAGATAGTAATTCGGGAGGCTTTTTCGGAAAAACGGACAAAAATTCTTAAATTTGCCTAATTATCAAATTGTCTCACAAAACACCTATAAAACAATGGCCGCAAAAAAAAACGCCAACACGACAACCGCAAACACACCCTTGAGGGGGATTGACCTCTTCTGTGGGATCGGTGGATTCCGCCTTGCTATGGATAGTTGCGGAGTGAACTGCGTTTTCTCATCAGATATTGACAAGTTTGCTCAAGAAACATATAACGCCAATTTTCACGAAATACCTGTTGGCGACATAACAAAAGTTGAAGCCAAGGATATCCCTTCTTTTGATATTCTTACGGCGGGGTTTCCTTGCCAACCGTTCAGTTATGCGGGAGAGAAAAAAGGGTTTGAGGACACAACCAGAGGCACGCTCTTTTTTGATATTTGCAGAATTCTAGAATACCATAGGCCTCCAATGGTTTTTTTGGAAAACGTGAAGGGATTAGTTTCGCATAAAGAGGGAGCCACGTTGAGTGTTATTATGGATAACCTCCGCAAACTTGGATATTATCCCCATTGGCAGGTATTATCTTCTCTCGACTATGGCCTTCCTCAGAAAAGGGAGCGATGGTATTGTGTCGCTTTCCGTAAGGATGTGCCCTTCAAGTTTCCAGAGCCTCTTGGCGGCCATCCCACACTCCGTGACATTATTGACTTGGATGATCATTCTCCTCAGTTGGCCATAAGCCAGTTCGAACTTGATAGAATTGACTATCATTTCGCTCACTGTCACGAAACCGAAAGAGTACAACACAGCAACGCCAAATATGCACCAAACACGAAAAAAGGCAAATATGGTGTGTATTCTTTCCAGAAGCCAGATGGGTCGCTACGCTTCCACGTGGGCGATCCTGCAAAAACCCAGATTCAAGAGGCCTTCTACTCGTGCCTAGACACTTATGCTTCCACTATCATTGCAAATAGGACACCTAAATTGTGGGACATACGGAGAAAGCTCTCCGTATTGGAGGCCAAGAGATTGCAGGGGTTCCCTGATGATTTCATAATGCCTGTATCAGATGCTCAGGCCTATAAGCAACTCGGCAATTCAGTAAGTGTCCCGATTATAAGGCTTATTATGCAAGGAATGATAGACACATATAAGTCCTCGATAGAAAAATAGCGTAATATGAAATACTTTTCTCTCAACACAGTAGTAAGCGCCTACAAAACCAACGTAGACCGCACCAAGAACAAGTTTTGGGGTCTTTTGGCAATTCTGTCGAGTATCGATTCCGTCGCCAGGCCTGGTGTCAGATTTGATTTCAGCACAAAAAAGGTCTCCACCTTCTTGGAGCAACTATTCTCACTGGAAGATGTCAAGAAGGTCTATCCTTCTGATTCCACGTGGAATATAATGTTCTCGAAAAAATGGACGTCAAAGCTGCCGGCCTTGATGTTCGGTAAGACCCCGAATATATATGACGTGATAGTTTGGTACTTCAGGCGACAGAGATTTGACGACAATATTGCCAAGTCTGAATTGGTCAAACTATTCTTACTACAAGCAAATATTTCTATCGATGATGCAAAAGTCTTGTTTGATATGTCGGATAAGACATTGCAGTTTTCGAATTCACTCTATCAAGAGTCGGACTTAAATAATGCGCTAAAGCTAGGCGGAAAGAATATTACCGCAGAGGGAGGTTCCGTCGTCGCCAGTCCGGGGGAGTTATCCAGAGCACCGTTTATTCAAACATTATATGCTGGACAGGGTATTCAGGAATGCGTCATCATTACTACGTTTAAGTTCAATGATTTGTATGGAGTAAGCAGCGATGAACCTTCTTCAAACAATAAGACAGAATCTACTATCGACTGCTCAAAGTATATTGAACTCCTGAAGGAGAAGAAGAATTTAGTTTTAACAGGAGCACCAGGAACTGGAAAGACACATCTCGCAAAAGTGATAGCAAAACAGATGAAGGCTCAAACGCAGTTTGTGCAGTTCCATCCATCATATGACTATACCGATTTTGTTGAAGGTCTGCGCCCTGTTCTCCCTGATGACGTCGGTTCGGACAATAAAGCAGAAGTCGGATTCAAACGAAAAGATGGTATCTTTAAGCACTTTTGCAAGGATGCGATAGAGGAACTCAAAAAAGGCCCCAACGGTAAACCATTCGTCTTTATTGTTGACGAAATAAACCGTGGTGAGATTTCAAAGATCTTCGGAGAACTGTTTTTTGCAATTGATCCAGGCTATCGTGGAGAAAAGGGTCGTGTCGTCACACAGTATCAAGAACTGATTACTGAAGATGATGACATATTCAGAAACGGTTTCTATGTCCCTGAAAATGTCTTTATTATTGGCACAATGAACGACATTGATAGGAGCGTGGAGAGTATGGACTTTGCTATCAGGCGTCGATTTGCTTGGAGAGAGGTAACTACAGAGGAGAGTGCCAAGAATATGAAACTGGAACCAGACGTCTGTGCCCGAATGTCTAAAATGAACAACGCTATTCGCGAATGTGATGGTTTGTCGAGTGCGTATTGCATTGGAGGTGCCTACTTCTTACAGCTGAAAAACCACGACTACAACGCTCTTTGGGAGAATCATATTAGAGGGCTAATAGAAGAGTACTTCCGCGGTATTCCTGATAGCGCAAATAACATAGAGAAGATTCATAAAGCTCTTGTCGAGGGCTAATTATGATTTATACCTGGGACAACAATACCGGTAACTGCACCGTAGAAAAAGAAGATCTCGGCAATATTAAACAGATTGCTGGGCGGCGCATTTCTGACTTGATGTCAACAGCCGGGAATGAATTATGGTTGTTTCCTAGGGAGAATGATCGTTACGGAGATAGAATTGAGAACGCTTCAGTTTTCACCCTTGATGGCAACAGATTGACTACTGGAAACATTATGGGATTTATTGGCTGTGGAGGCACAGAGGTGACCATTCATTCTCGTTTTTCCCAAAAGTATGAGAACGATTATTTTATGCAGTATTTGCTGCAGAAAGTATTTGCCATCAACGTCTTTGATCTGAATCACAGCCGTTCAAATGATAGTGCGCTTGATATGGCCGTTCTTTTGTTCCCGTATTTCCTTCAGAAGGCATTGCTGCAGGGCGTTTATCGAGAGTATCGCCGTATCGAGTATAATGATGATAGGGTACGAGGAGCAATTGATTTCAGTAGGCATATCACCTTGAATTACCCCTTCCGTAATGGAAAGGTTGCCTATGCCACAAAAGAATACCGACACGACAATTCTATCACTCAATTAGTCCGCCATACTATTGAGTATATAAAGACGTTAAAGCATTCATCCTACATCTTATTTGCCAACAATGACATTAAGGCATATGTACAGACAATAGTGGATGCAACACCGACCTATAGTAAGGGTGATTTGGTGAAAGTTATGGCTCAGAACGTTAGACCCAAAATTCATCCCTATTATTCTGAATACCGCCCTTTGCAGCGCCTGTGTTTGCAGATATTGCGGCGAGAGAAGATAAGCTATGGATTGGACTCCGAACGAATCCACGGGGTGCTATTTGATGGGGCGTGGCTATGGGAAGAGTATCTCAACATCACAATGGCAAAGTCTGGGTTCTCCCACCCTCAAAACAAGTCCGGCAAAGGAGGCATTCAGGTGTACAGCAACAAACGTGGTGTTTTGCGCTATCCCGATTATATGCACCCTATGATAATTGCCGACGCCAAGTATAAACGTCTTTATAAAACCGATGAGAATCCGCTGGAGGTGGGTGTCCCTCGTGATGATTTGAACCAGATGATATCATATCTCCATATAACACAAAGAAACATTGGCGCTTTCATCTGCCCAAGGGACAAGATGGAGTACCCTAGTGAAAATGGGCAACCGGTACCTGATGACAAATGGAACCTAATATACCATAGAGTTGGCGTTTTAAGAGGATTGGGGGGAGAGATTCACGTGATCGGCGTCAATATTCCTCAGAATTGTTCAGATTATAAATCGTTCTATGCTAGAATGCAGAGCGTAGAATCCTCTCTGGAATGGAAACTAAAAAGAGTTATTTCCGGAGAAGACGAGGAAAAAGAGTATTCTTACGCTTAACCGATCGCTATTTGATTAGCGCACCGACCAAAGAATACTTATCCGATTTGAATCTCTCCGTCATAGCAGAGACACTGAACAAGATCGTCAAGGTTACCGACAACCCTATCGAATAGCTTGTACATCAACTCTGGCTCTATCATCTCCGGGATATAGACTATGACCCTTTTTCCTGCGCCTGCCATCCATCCTGCTTCAGTGTGAGCACTTCGGCCACAGGGGAGAACAAGGATGCAGGTGTCTGCGGCATTTAGGGCATCCAGGTCGGCCATAAACTGGCGTTCTGCGAGAGGATGGTTCAACCCTTCAGCATACTCTTCAAATGACCAATTTGGGGCATTATTATCAATGTCTGTCCAATGGAATCCATTTCCGCCGTGGGGAGGATTACGGAAGTCATAAACAGGAAACCCTTCTGACTTGAGGCGCTCTATAACCTCGGGATAATACGGATTTCTCCAGCTGGATGCGACGTAAATCATAACAATGAAGCTGATGGTTGTCGACTACAAAGTTACGAAAAACATCGCACGAACAACTTATGTAAGGATAGGGGCGCTTTTCTTTTGGATGAACAGATGGAGTCTTAACGCTCCAGAGAGTGGGTCAATGTCTTCAATTACCACCCAACCAATAGATTGAAACCATAAAAGATGAATCAGCACCATCCGCTCCGTAGTAACGCCTGGCATTACCAGCTCATCCACCTTTATCCATTTAGATCTGGCAGCGATGTGCTCGGTGAAATGTTCCCTATCCTTGCTCAGCAAATCTATCTCATAATCTGTGAATAAAGCGCCTAACAAGCGGTCAAAAGTCACTGTAAGGTGCTGAATGTGATTGGTAACTTCCTTCTTCATAACCGTTTTTCAGCAAAGATCCGAAAAACAGAATCAATTGTCAACCAAGCAATTCTTTACACTGTAAAGCATATATAGACATAAGAAAGGGGACGAACATTGATTCATCCCCTTTTTTGTTGATAGAGCACATCACCTATGCAGCGTTGAGTCTATCATCAATAGCCCTGCAGACCACGGCCACTCCCCATTTCTGAATCAGCTCAGGGGTGACCCCCATCAGCCTTGCAGGAATGACATAGTCCCTGTTTGCCTGATCGCTACACCTTCCAGGGAAAGGATAAGCATTGTTTCCATAGCCTTCATAGGGCTTTCCTGTAATAGAGCATATCTTGCTCATTGCTAAATGTGGGCTCCTTTGTTTTGTAACGCCTCACCCGATCGTGTTTGTTATAGATGCTGTTTTGAAACAACCTCTGGGCACATCCAGCATCCTATCAATATGCCCAGAGGTGTAGGTTTGTTTTCTGACTAGGCTGCTCCTTCAGCGTACTTCCACACAAATCCTCCTGTGCTCTGATAGGTTCCAGAGCAGACCTTACTGATACCGGAGTGGGAGATTCCAGTAACCTGGGAGGCCTCTGTGATGGAGTTGAAGGTATTCACCGTCCGCAGGTGCCCCCTCTTGTCCTTCTTCAGCTGGATGACAGCACGTTTGTGTGCCTTTTCCTTCTCCTGGGTCTTCTCCTCTTCCTTGGGGAGAACCCATCCACCCTTCAGGCGCTTGAGTCCCTTCTTGGGGTCGAAGAGCTGGCTGACCATTCCACGACCACCCTTCTCTCCATAGCACTCTTTCTCAACGGCACGGAAGGAAGGCCAGGTCTTGAGTTCTTTGGTCACCTCATTGAAAAGGGTGACAGACTTGCTGCGAGGATCCACCTTGGGGGTCTTGATAGAGTGCTTCCTGGTCTTCTTGACCTTGGTCTCCACCTTCTTCTCCTCCTTACTCACAATAGGGGCGGGGGTCTCCACAACAACTTCCTTCTCACCATCCACGGAGGTCTTGATGAGGGTTTCCAGCACCTTTGCCCAGTTCATCTTGTTCAGACAGAGTTCCTGCTGGAGAAGACGGGGATTGACACCACAACACTTGGCGGCCAGGTTGAACATCTCCTCGTTGGATACCTTTCCCTTGAGAGAACTCTTATACACCTCCAGGCTCTTTCCCAGGACACCACCCCTTTTGATAGTGGCATCAATGATTGCCTTCCACTCTGCATCCGAGAGTTTGGGGGAAGCCTTCACTGTGCTATAGATGAAGGCAAGTACATCCTCCGGGTTGAACCCATTGGCCTTGATAGAGTCTGATACCAGAATCTTGGCACCACGATCACCCTGAAGATAGGGGATTGCTTCATATCTCTCCTTGAGAGTCTTGGTGAAGCTGTTTGAATTGAATGTGTTCATATCTTTACTTTGTTTGGTTGATTTCTGCTGCAAAAATACACCTTAACCAGGGGGTATCGAAGTGAGTCAATATTGACAGGAACTCCCTATCCACATAACCGGTGAGGGTTCTGTTTTGGTGCTGTATGTTTTTGCTCTTTCCATCTTTGTTTCTTGTTTCTGATGCAAAGTTCGGGGTTCTCGCCCAGAATAGCAGGCGAGTCAATATTGACACCCATAAACAGAAATGCCCCACCGCAAAGCGGCAGGGCACTCATATGATAGAGTCTTATGTGCTAGAGATTGAAGGCCTTGATGATCTGTTCCCTGATTTCAGGTGTGCTCCTCATTACCTTGAACGCTCCCTCCTTTAGACCTTCAATACTAAGCTCTATGGCAATCAGACCATTAGGAACCAGTTTCGCGATCGCAGAATTGATGTCGGACATATAGCCACGGAGCGTCTTTGACTGAATGTAATCCACATATAGCAGACCACCCTCCTCTTTATCTTTCCATTCTGTGTCGGGCAGTTGTCTATATATGTTCTGGATTCTCTTCGTAAATGCAGGAGTCGCCTCCTCTATCACCAGACCATCTTCAAGAGTCAAGAATGCCAGATAAACAGCCTTCCTGACAGCGGTAACTTTCATTTCAAGTCCATCACCGACAAATACCTTGCAGTCTATCTTACCTGAAGTCTTGTCTTGTGTCATCTGGAGAGAGAGCCCGTAACCTTCAGTTTTGGTTTTGTTGAGCTCGACCTCTTCAACAATACCATTTATATTAAGGTCAATCCCTAGATAAGCGCACTCCCAGAGCATCTTCCTGAACTTCTGCTCATATTTGGCCACCAGGTCTTTCCTCTCCTTGTCCGTCTCGGGGCGCTTTTGCAGCATCCCCATACCAGGGTCATCATATGAGCCACTATCAATATAGGTGGGCACATCAACAGGATTGTCCTTGAGAGGAAGATCTATGACTATAGGTAGGTTTTCGGCGCTGATTCTTAAGGGACTTAGGATATACTCTTTGGGGGCTCTCTCAATAATCGTATTCACATCTTCACCAAATAACTGCGATGCGAATCCTGCGACGGTATTAAAAGTGCCAATTACAACCTTATCCGGTAATCCCTTACCCTGTGGAATCCTAACAGCAATCTTATCTATCAACGCCTCGTTCTCCGTAGGGAAAAGGAATACCTTGACATTATTTTTTTTGTTTAAACGCCTGAAATACCGTAACAATGCTGACAAATCGATTATAGTCCTCTGGCTAGCACCTTCCTTGGGGACAAAAATGGTTACTTGGTTAGGCTCTAGCTTATAGAACTCCTTGGGTATGTCAAACCTTAAATTGTTCGCCAATTTGTTGAGATCCATATTTACTTGCTTTATCTGGGGCATAAAGATACGGAAAAAGTCTGGCGGGAGCAAGAAGAACGGAACAGAACAGAACAGAACAGAACAGAACAGAACAGAACACCAGACTATCAACCTTCTTCTCCCATTAAAGACTAGTCAATATTGACTCGCCTGCTATTCTGAGCCATAGTCCCGACCTTTGTACTAGAAACAAGGAAACAATGAAGAGAACAGCAGCATACAGAACCGGGAGACACCACATCACCAACATAAGGATAGGGAGCTTCTGTCAATATTGACTCGCTTCATTCCCCTATATATTAGTGGTAAATTTGCACTGTGAAACAAATTGAAAACCAATAAATTAAGATAAAAATGGAAAGATACTCTACATCACTTGAAGCTCCTATTCTGAGCAGCAACACAGGGATTGACTGGGAGGGCCAGTCCTGGAAAGATAGGGTGTTCAGCCACCCTGAAAGAACGGTTCGCATCGCCACCGCATTCTCTGGTATCGGTTCCCCCGAGATGGCTCTTCAGCAGCTGGGAGTCAAGCACGAGATTGTTTTTGCTTGTGACATTGACAAGCCTGCTACAAAGTCCTATATGGCCAACTATCCTATCACTGAAGATAAGTGGTACAATGACATCAGGACTCTGGATGCCACAAAGTATAGGGGGATGGTGGATCTTTTTGTGGGTGGTGTATGCTGCCAGCCTTGGTCAAAAGCCGGAAAGCTGGAAGGATGGGAGGATCCTAGGGCTAAACTCTTCAAAGATTTTGTTAGGGTTATTTGCCAGTGCCAGCCCAAGGTGTGGATTTTTGAGAACGTGGATAACATCGTCTGCGCTACGAATACGATTGATGACGAAGAAGTGCGCAGTTGGCCTTTCCTCCTGAACCAGATGACTGATATGTTCAAAGAGTATGGTCTCAATTATGACCTTCACTGGAACATCCTTAACGCCTCTGATTATGGTATCCCCCAGCACCGTGAACGCCTGTTCTGCATTGGTTTCCTCAAGAAGACAGATTTCCTCTTCCCTGCTCCTGTCGAGTTGGAGAAGACCGTATTTGACTATCTGGATGAAAAGACTCCCGGAATCCACAAACTCACCGCTAGGGAGAGGGTTCGCCTGATGGGATTTCCTGATACCTTCAAACAGGTTGTAAGCGACAGTCAGCTCAGCAAACAGAGTGGAAACTCAATTGTGGTTCAGTGTATGGAAGCCCTCTACTGTCAGATGGACATCACCAAATATGGTATTATAGCTTAAACATAACTATTTAAAAATCAATGATATGAAAAAGAACAACACTACTGAAATGAGCTACACTGAACTTGTAGCGAAGAACATCGCCCTCCAGGAGAACATCAAGAAAATGATGGAGGAGGCCTACGCTCTCCAGGATGCTCTCAAGACCAAGAGGGAAGAGGAGATGAAGCGTGCTTTTGATGAGCTTCTGAAGACCTTCTCTCCCACCCAGGAAGAGATGAAGGACATCTTTGATAGGGCATTCTCAACCCCTTCCACCCCCACTGAAGAGATCGCCTTGGACAATGGGAAAGAGACCCTTGCTCTCCCTGAACACGAGGAAGAGGACAAGACCCTGGAAGTGACCGACATTTGGAATCACCCCGCTCTCCAGGCACCTTATAACCCTCTGACTATCAAAAAGAGTGTGGCCAAGCCTGCTCCTGAACAGACCCCCGTGGCGGAGACAGATAACGAGCTCCCCACTTTGGAAGAACTCCTTTCTGATGTACCTGAATACAAGAAACTCTATACCCCCAAGACCCCGGAGAAAAAGACCAGGAGACTCCCCGCTATGGAAGACCTCCTCTCTGGAAAACCTGTCAATCAGATTCTTTGTCTAGGAAATGAAAAACCCAAAGGCGCACCCTACCGTCAGCACTATAGGATTAACCACGCTGGGGGGATTATTCCGACAGAAACTGCAACAGGACACACCATTGTGTATATCCCTCCTACACCCCCTGTGGCAGCATAAATATAGAGATGAGACCTCTAGAGTACATACTAGACATTGACCAATTTACGGCCTTGATGGGTGAGGGGAAGAAAGGCCCCCACTCATCTGGCTGGAATGACTGTTTGTTGAAAGTAAAGGAACAGATTCTCCAAGACCATACGACCACGAAAGACAATCTCCGCGAGAAGGTAAGGAACTATGCTCTGAACTATCTGGCGGTGACTCCTGAAGCCAACGGAATCGACAAGGACAAGTTGATAGGGGAACTTGCTGACAAGATTGAGGATGATCTTAAGGATTACTCGTTTTTCCAGCAACCACAAGCCGCTCTGATAGCACAAAAGGAGAGGGGAAAGATACCAGAAGACCCGGAGGAAAGATTTATCAAATTGAGTCCATAGGCGTTGCGGATGTCATTTTTAACGGCTATCTTCGCTATACTTGCTTAATACCCTGGATTCTTACCAGGGACAAGATTCTAGAATCAACGAAGCTCCACTGCATCTTTGCACTGGGGCTTCAATCTTGATGTGGCATCCAGCTAAACTCATTGGATTCAGCACGGTCAAAAGAATAAATCACTATGCAAAGCTGTTGAAAAACAATATATTAAATGAAGTGAAGGATGCTTTTGAGAAGTCCTATTGATAGAGAACATCATCTTTCCAATTCATTCTATCAAAGGGACTTTCGGTAATTCAATAATATTTTCTTATCTTTGTGACGCTACCGGGAGGAAAAATACCCAGAGCAGAAAGGTAGTTCATCGATAAGAGAAAATCTGGACAATTTTTTTACACCAGATGGACTATTCCGGTTTGGTATGTATCAGTGCCTTCGGGCATTGTGCATATAGGCAGGAATGTCTATTGGTGTGTGCCCCGTCCAGAGGCTCTCTTATCATAGACAAGGTTCCTGCCTTTTTTATGTACCACAACGCTGAATCTGGAATCTATCAGCAACTTTTGATAGGCAATCAACTAATTTTAAAATATGGAAAGCCACAAGTTGCTAAACGAAAAGGCCACATCTATCAAGCCTTATGAATGTCCCACGACAGAGACATTTTTTGTTGGCGTTCAAAGAGTAATCTGCGCCAGCGAAACAGAAAAAGTAGAAGAAATTGATGGTGAATGGTAAAATGAACAGTGCTATGAAAAAGAGATTTGTATATGGTATTTTAGCAGCACTTACAGTATGCAGCTGCCAGGTAGAGGAAATAAATGAAACCACGCCTGAATCCACCCCAGAGGTTATTCGTGAAGCAAAGGTATTTACTGCTATCATAGATGATACCACCTCGCCGGAAACAAGAACTTCCCTAGATGCGGAAGGTAATGTGCTGTGGAAACAAGGAGACCAGGTGAGCATCTTTGCAGGAAGCACAGTCAATGAGCAGTATCAGGTCACCGATGCATCTGACGGAAAAACAGCGGCATCTCTGAACAAGGTAGGGGATTCTGGATTTGTGGCTGGCACAGAGATAGACAACAATGTTGCATTCTATCCTTATGCCTCCACCGCAGCAATTGCAAAGAGTGCTGGCTCCTATGTTATCAGCGACATAACACTTCCCGCAACCCAGACCTATGCAGAAGGTAGCTTTGGCAATGGTGCTTTCCCGATGGCAGCCGTTACTGGTTCCACCGGTGATATGAACCTCAAATTCAAGAATGTCCTGGGTGGATTAAAGCTTCAACTCAAAGGAACGGCAAGTATTGCTTCTATCAGTATCACAGGCAATAACAATGAGGTGCTGTGTGGCGCTGCGGAAGTGATTGTTGCCAATGGGAGCACACCTTCTATCAACCTGACTGATGCCTCTTCAAAGACTGTCACCCTGGACTGTGGAGCTGGTGTTGCACTGGATTCAGAAACAGCAACTCCTTTCATCATTGCACTCCCCCCTATCACAATGACAGGCGGTTTCACCGTAATCGTGACTGACACAGAGGGGAAGCAGATGGAAATAAAGACTACAAAGTCCCAGACTATCACTAGGTCAAGTCTATTGAGAATGCCGGCTGTGAATTATGTGGGAACAGAAGTGGTTGATTATTCCTCTCAACCTTTTACCATCACGTCAATAGGAAGTACATCTGTATCAATAACAGAGGTGGGGTCTTCTTCAATCATTGGAACACTCAAATATAAGTTAGGAGACGGAGAATGGACCTCATACACATTTGGTTCCACTATAGATTTGGAAGACGGAATAGCACTGCAATTCAAAAGAAAGAGTGGAACCGGGGGGTTCTCCTCTAGTAGCAGCAATTATAAGAAAGTTGTAGTTGATGGCTCTGGGACAGTAATTGTCTCAGGTAACATAATGTCTCTAACAGATGAGAGTTTGGAGAAACTGACCCTGAGTAGCTATATCTTCTACAAACTGTTCGAAGATTGCACTAAACTAACCAGCGCTGCTAACCTTATTCTACCTGCGACCACATTAGCTAGTTTTTGTTATAATCAGATGTTCCGAGGCTGTGCAAGTCTTACTACTGCACCTAAAGAACTTCCGGCCACAACATTACAAAACTATTGTTATGGCAGTATGTTCTATGATTGTACAAGTCTTACCAAGGCACCTGAACTACCTGCTACTACATTGGCTAACAATTGTTGTTTTAATATGTTTTGCAATTGTTCCTCCCTGACCACTGCGCCTGAACTACCTGCTACTACATTGGCTATGTATTGTTATAATCAGATGTTCTATTGCTGTACTTCCCTGACCACTGCGCCTGAACTACCTGCTACTACATTGGATAGCCATTGTTATGATAATATGTTCTATGGCTGTACTTCACTGACTACTGCGCCTGAACTACCCGCTACCACATTAGCTAGCAATTGTTATAATCAGATGTTCTCTGGCTGTACTTCACTGACTACTGCGCCTGAATTACCAGCGACCACACTAGCTGATTACTGTTATTGTTATATGTTCTCTGGTTGTACAAGCCTTTCTACTGCACCCAAAGGACTTCCGGCCACAACATTACAAAACTATTGTTATTATGGTATGTTCCAGGGTTGTACAAGTCTTACCACGGCACCAGAACTTCCGGCAACGACATTGGTTTCAGGGTGTTATGGTAATATGTTTTATGGCTGTAGCAACCTGAATTTTATAAAAGCATTATTCACCACTGGAGTTCCTAATTACTGGGTGTTTGGTGTATCTGACACAGGCACTTTTGTAAAAAGCAAGGATGCGACCTGGGATATTACTGGTCACAGTGGCATCCCTTCTGGATGGACTATCATTACCGAATAACAATTATCACATCTATCTTTTGAAGGAGGCCTCATTGTGGTCTCCTTTTTTGTACTTTTAGTACTCCTTTATAGTAACGGTCGCATATATGGTCACAAATTTTGCAAGTTTTTGGAAAGAAAGCCCTTGGGAGTGCGGTGGGTGATTGATTTCCATCTGTTCTCTATCAAGTGCTCACAGAATCTTGGGAGATTGGGCTAACTGCTTGATATAAAACAAAAAACCATCGCTGGGATAGCGACGGGGATGTATTACTTATCTGCTCTGCTATCATCATCGCTGGTATGGCCTCCAACTATTCCACGGTCTCCCCAACCACCACCCACATTTATGTAGCCCAAGGAGTGGCAAGGGACATTTTCAAGATCGTTCTCAAGGAGCAGCGATAGCACCCCGTATTCGTTTATATCAAAGATAAACCCCATCGCACTATCGCACCGTATTCTATCACCCTATCAGATTAAGTTGAACACGCTTTTATCCTCAATACAGTTATGAAGACAGCAATCATCTTTTCCCGTTGCTCAAGTTCAGGAGCATTAGAAGCACGTCAAGATACCACCAGACAGGTAGAAGACCTTCAGCGTTATGCTACCACCAATCATCTAACCATCATCAAGATCTTCCAGGAGCACATATCAGGAGGGAAGGCCAACAAGGATAGACCCATTCTCCAGGAAGCCCTATCATTCTGCCAGGAGAACCATATAGACATCATCCTGGTATCGGAACTCTCCAGGCTTGGCCGTAGATGCGATGAGATCCTGGAGACCATAAAGTATCTCAAGGACAACCATATCAACTGCTACTTCCAGAAAGAACAGCTCTCTATCTTTGATTCTGAAGGGAAGGAGAACCCCTATCTCACCATTATGACAGCAGTGTTAGGAACGGCAGCGGAACTCGAGCGTCAATCTATCTACTGGCGCTTAAAATCAGGCCGGGACAGATATATCAGGAATCACGGGAAGATAGGGAAACCAAAGGGGTCAGGGGTAAAGACCAAGGATATGCTATCAACAGAGTACAGATCGGTCATCCGCAATCTCAAAGCAGGTCAGTCAGTGCGCAATACAGCAAAGATAACCGGAGTATCCCAAAGTACAGTACAGCGCATAAAGAAGACCTTCGGGATATGATTCTGTCACCATAACGACAGAATCCAGGTCAAACCCCCACCCCCTATCCATCAGGATAATCTTCTGGGGACCCTTGTCTGGATGATCGGAATCGGCTATATTCGCTGATAGTTGTCGCCTATATGTCGGTAGAGAGTCGGATGATCTCACCGATAAGAGAGACAAGCACTTGATAGAGAAAAGTTTATGAGCTAACCCTTTGTGGCTCAATCAGGGACCACAGGGGGAATTGCACGATCCAGTCAATGTGCTGGAAACTGCAATTCCCTTTGTTATATAGAAACCCCTCTCCAAGTGCCTGGAAAGGGGTTTTTCTATCAATTTAGATCTTCCCGATCTCCCCTTGATAGATTGAAAAACCATCCCCAGAAAGCCTCTTATCGGGAAGGAATGGAGACTTTTCTGTCGCCTATTTGTCGCCAAAATCAATCTATCAAATACAAGACATATGACCTTCCATCTAGAATCAGGTAGCCATCCCAACAAATCAGGGAACTACACCATCTTCCTATCCATCAACCACCAGGGGGAAAGGAAGAGAATCAAGACCTCCATCTCCATCCCTATCAAGTTCTGGGACTCCACCAAGGAAAGGGTCAAGAAGACCTGCGCCACAGCCAGACAGGACAACGAAGAACTCCAGCGCCAGATGGACAAGGCCAGGACGATAGAAAGGGAACTCAACTCACAGGACAGGCTCACTATGCTCCGCTTCCTTGACCGCTTCCAGGACAGGGAACAGACCTATATGCTCCTATCCTATTCACAGCACATAAGGGAGACCCTGGAACTGGGGAAACAGTGGGGGACTTACAAGAAGTACGGGGACTCCATCAACAAGCTCTCTGACTACGTGCAATCCCTGGGGGTGAAGGATATGGACTTCAGGGACATCACACCTGCCTTCATCTCTGGATTCACCGCCTATCTGCAGACCCTTACAAACAGGAGAAACCCTGACACCACCCTATCACCCAACTCCATAGCAAAGCACCTGAAGACTCTGCGGGCAATTCTCAACAAGGCAGCTGATGACGGACTGATACAACCCTATGAGATACCCAGGAAACTCATCTCTGTGAAGGAGACACCGCCTGCAATAACTGGACTGCGGGACGCTGAACTGACCAGACTCATCAACCTCCCTATCAAAGAGCACACTGACAGATGGGATGCCAGGAACCTATTTCTATTTGCTATGTACGAAGGGGGGATAAGGATAGGTGACGCCATTCAACTGCGGTGGAGAAACGTCGTGGATACCAGGCTTGTCTATACTATGATGAAGAACGGGAAGAACGTGGACGTGATACTGGTACAGGATGCGCAGAAGATACTCAAGTTGTACAGGAGACCGGGACAGAAATCGGAGCAGTACATCTTCCCCTATCTGGATGACAAGGCGGAATATGCTAAATACCTGGACTATGAAGATAGACAGACAATGCCACCGGACATCAGCAAGAAACTGTTTGAGACTGTCAATGCAAGGGAAGCCAGGATAGGGAGAATGCTCAGGGAGATAAGAGCCCTTACCGGGATTCCACACCTTACTTTCCACACCGCCAGGCATACCTTCGCGCTTCGCGCCAAGGAAGCCAATGTGGATAACACTACGCTGAAGAACATAATGCAGCACTCCTCACTGAATACTACGGAGACCTATGTGAATAAACTTGACCGCAGAAATGAAGATGCCGCTATGAAGGTGATGTATCTGGATAAAGCCCATCATAACAAGGAGAAGAAGCGTATAATCAAGCAGATACAGAAACTTGGATTCTCTCCTGAAGAACTGATAGAACTCCTTTCTGGCGATTGAGTCTCCATTCCTTCCCGATAAGAGGCTTTCTGGGGATGGTTTTTCAATCTATCAAGGGGAGATCGGGAAGATCTAAATTGATAGAAAAACCCCTTTCC
>Ga0256407_10005682_pt1 | contig 19787 bp, 7 predicted proteins | sample RumenRJG_04DNA_FD_193489 | JGI IMG/M metagenome (GOLD analysis project Ga0256407, IMG submission 193489) | Bovine rumen microbial communities from Lethbridge, Alberta, Canada - RJG_04 | ecosystem: Host-associated > Mammals > Digestive system > Stomach > Rumen | place: Canada: Alberta | collected... | reverse complement strand
GAGGTGCGGCAGGGTCTTGCCGGTGTGTACCTCATAGACGGTACGCAAGGCAGCCTCCATCACACCACCGGTGATGCCGAAGATGACACCAGCACCGGTCGATTCGCCGAGGGGCGAGTCAAAGTCACTCTCAGGCAGGTTGACGAAATCAATGTTGGCGCGCTTGATCAGGCGACCGAGTTCGCGGGTCGAGATGCTGTAATCAACATCAGGATTGCCGTTCACCTTGAACTCTTCACGACCAGCCTCATACTTCTTGGCCAAGCAAGGCATGATGGAAACAACCACGAGTTTCTCGCGGGGGATACCCATCTTCTCAGCCCAATAGGTCTTAGCAATAGCGCCGAACATCTGGGCAGGCGACTTGGCAGTCGAGGGATAATCAAGCAGATCGGGATACTCGTGCTCGTAGAAGTTCACCCAAGCGGGGCAGCACGAAGTCATAATCGGCAACTTCACATCCTTATCACCAGCCAGGAACTTGTTGAGGCGTTGCAGGATTTCGGTGCCTTCCTCCATGATGGTAAGGTCGGCAGCGAAGTCGGTGTCGAACGCGTAGTCAAAGCCGAGGTCACGCAATGCGGTTGCCATCTTGCCGGTAACAATGGTGCCGGCTGGCATGCCGAATTCCTCGCCCAGTGCAAAGCGCACAGCGGGTGCGGGCTGAGCGACAACCACCTTGTCGGGGTTGGTGAGGTCGTCCATGAGTTGGTTGGTGTAGTCATGCTCGGTAAGAGCGCCAGTGGGACATACAGCGACACACTGACCGCAATAGGTACAGTTGGTGTCGGTGAACATCTTGTCGAAGGTGGGAGCGATGGTGGTGTTGAAACCACGGCGGATAGCGCTCAGCACGCCGACGGACTGTACGTTGTTGCAGACACTCTCGCAACGGCGGCAGTAAACGCACTTCTCCATGTTGCGCGAGATGGCGGGGGTGAGTTCTTGCTTGCGCTCGCTCTGTTCGCCACCGTTATACGGCATCTGACGGATGTTAAAACGCATTACCAGGCGCTGCAACTCACAGTCACTGCACTTGGGGCAGGTCAAGCAATCGTTGGGGTGGTCACTGAGCATCAACTCAGCAACGGTCTTGCGGGCGCGGATAACGCGGGCGCTGTTGGTGTGAACCACCATACCCGGAGTCACGCGGGTTGCGCAGGCGGGAGCCAGATTGCGACGGCCTTCGATCTCAACAACACAAATGCGGCACGAGGCGGGCATGTTCTGAACACAGGTGCCCTCCAGGTCGATATGGCACAGGGTGGGAATGCTGATGCCGACAGTCTTGGCGGCGTCGAGCAGCATGGTCCCTGCGGGAACAGTTACCTCGTGTTTATCAATCGTCAAAGTGATCATATTCTTTTCTTCCATGATGCTATCGAATTTTAATAAACCGAGATGGCGTCGAAGCGGCAATTGGACTTACACATACCGCAGCGGATGCACTCGAAGGGGTTAATAATGTGAGGTTTGCGAATGTCGCCCATGATGGCGTTAGCGGGGCACTTGCGGGCGCAGGCGCCGCAACCCTTACACTTGGAGGCTTCAATGCTGTAGGTCACAAGGGCCTTGCACTGCTTAGCGCGGCAGGTGTGCTGTTTCACGTGCTCCACATACTCGTCCCAGAAGTTATTAATCGTCGACAACACGGGGTTGGGAGAAGTCTGTCCCAGACCACACAGGGCGGTATCCTTAATGATTTCGCCCAGTTCTTTGAGGCGGTCAAGGTCTTCCATGGTGCCCTTGCCCTCGGTGATGCGGGTAAGGATTTCCAGCATACGCTTGTTACCGATGCGGCAGGGGGTGCACTTACCACAACTCTCGTCGCAGGTGAACTCGAGGTAGAACTTGGCCACGCTGACCATACAGTCGTCCTCGTCCATGACAATCATACCACCAGAGCCCATCATCGAGCCGGCAGCGGTCAGGTGTTCATAGTCGATGGGAGTGTCAAGGTGCTTCTGTGTCAAGCAGCCACCCGAGGGGCCACCAGTCTGAACGGCCTTGAACTCCTTACCGTTCTTCACGCCACCACCGATGTCGTAGATAATCTCACGCAGGGTGGTACCCATGGGGACCTCGATAAGGCCCACATTATTAATCTTACCGGCCAGAGCGAACACCTTAGTGCCCTTGCTCTTCTCGGTACCGATCGAAGCGAACCAATCAGCGCCCTTGGTCAGTATAATGGGCACGTTGGCGAGAGTCTCAACGTTGTTCACGTTGGTGGGCTTCATGTTGAAACCAGCCTCGGCGGGGAACGGCGGCTTCAGGGTGGGCTCACCGCGCTTGCCTTCCATCGAGTGAATAAGGGCGGTCTCCTCACCGCAGACGAATGCGCCGGCACCGTAGCGGATCTCAATATCAAAGTCAAAGTCTGTACCCAGGATTCTCTTGCCGAGCAGGCCATACTCGCGAGCCTGCTTGATAGCGATCTTCAGGCGGTTCACAGCCAGAGGATACTCAGCACGGATGTAGATCAGACCCTTGTGGGAGTTGATGCAGTAACCGCAGACGGTCATGGCCTCGATAACCGAGTTGGGGTCACCCTCCATGATGGAGCGGTCCATGAATGCACCGGGGTCACCCTCGTCAGCGTTGCAGACTACATACTTCTCGTCGGCATCATAGCCACGGGCAAAGCCCCACTTCATACCTGTGGGGAAGCCAGCGCCACCACGGCCGCGCAGACCTGAAGCCTTGATGATCTCAATCACCTCTTCGGGGGTCTGGTTAAGCAATGCGTTGGCAATACCCTGATAACCGTCACGGGCGATGTATTCCTCGATGTTCTCGGGGTCAATCAGGCCGCAGTTACGCAGAGCGATACGCATCTGCTTGCGGTAGAAGTCCATGTGCTTGCTGTCACTAACCGTCTTCTGGGTCTTGGGGTCAACATAGAGCAGACGCTCCACGCGACGACCGCCAATGATGTGCTCCTTGACGATTTCGGCAGCATCCTCGGGCTTCACCTGGGTGTAGAAGGTGTTGTCGGGGATAATCTTCACGATGGGACCTTTCTCGCAGAAACCGAAGCAACCGGTAGTGATGACATCCACCTTGTCGGCAATGCCATTCTCCTCGCACGCGGCAATCAGGTTTTCAACGATTTTGTGGCTGTTGGATGCCTTGCAGCCGGTACCGCCGCAGCACAGCACTTGCAGGTGCTCGGCTCCCGTTGCAAGACCACAACACTGCTCTGACTCCTGGTCAGAACTTTCCTCGCGCAGCGCCAATGCCTGCTGCGCACGCTTCCTCAAGTTGTTGAGGTCGTTAATAGAAAGTATTTTCACGTTGTAGAAATGAATTAGTTATTAGTTGTAATATAGTTTATGTTCGGTTTTCGGGGTTCAAAATTACTCCATTTTTTTCAATTGCGGAAATATTTCGCCAAATAATTATGCAAAAGCCACAATTTAGCCGTAAAAAGGTGAATTGCGCCCTGTCACGGGCTCCATCAGGGCATAAAAACAGTACCGGCGTCCTCTCGCGGGGACACCGGTACAAGATTGATTTCGATCAGGATGTGATTACTCCTCAGCCTTGGGAGTCTCGTCAGCCTTAGGAGCCTCCTCTACGGGAGCCTCAGCCTTGGGCTCAGCCTTTGCTTTGGGTTCAGCCTTAGCCTCAGCCTTCTCGAGTTGTGCCTTGAGGGCAGCCAGACCAGTCACGTCGCCCAGGGTAGTCTTCTCTACCTGAGGAACTGCGGGAGCAGCCTCAGCGGCGGGCTTGTTGGCGGCAGCCTGACGACGAGCCTTGCGGGCCTCGTTGCGCTGCTCATCCTCGAAGATGCGGCTGTGAGACAGGATGATGTGCTTGCTGTCCTTGTTGAAGTCGATGACCTTGAACATCAGGGTCTCACCCTGCTTGGCGGTAGTACCGTCTTCCTTGGTCAGATGCTTGGGAGTAGCAAAGCCCTCAACGCCGTAGGGATCCAGACGGATCTGGCCGCCACGCTCGGTGAGTTCGCTGATGGTACCCTCGTGCACGCTGCCACGGGTAAAGATGGTCTCGTAGGTCTCCCAAGGATTCTCCTCGAGTTGCTTGTGACCGAGGCTCAGACGACGGTTCTCCTTGTCGATGTCGAGAACGACAACGTCGATGGGAGCGTCAACCTTGGTAAACTCGCTCGGGTGTTTAATCTTCTTGGTCCAGGACAGGTCACTGATGTGGATCAGACCCTCAACGCCCTCTTCCATCTCAACAAAGATACCGAAGTTGGTGAAGTTGCGCACCTTGGCGGTGTGTTTGCTGCCAACGGGGTACTTCTCCTCGATGGTGTCCCAAGGATCGTTGGTGAGTTGCTTAACACCAAGCGACATCTTGCGGTCCTCGCGGTCCAGAGCCAGGATAACGGCCTCGACCTCGTCGCCCACCTTCATGAAGTCCTGTGCAGGACGCAGGCGCTGTGACCAACTCATCTCGCTCACGTGAATCAGGCCCTCAACACCGGGAGCCACCTCAACAAATGCACCGTAGTCGTACATAACGACAACTTTGCCCTTGATGTGGTCGCCCACCTTGAGGTCGGGATCCAAAGCATCCCAGGGATGCGGCTGAAGTTGCTTCAGACCCAAAGCGATGCGGTTCTTCTCCTCATTGAAGTCGAGGATAACCACGTTGAGTTTCTGCTCGGGTTGAACGATGTCGGCGGGGTTGTTTACACGGCCCCACGACAGATCGGTGATGTGAATCAGACCGTCCACGCCACCCAGGTCGATGAACACACCGTAGTTGGTGATGTTCTTAACGGTACCCTCGAGTACCTGACCCTTCTCGAGTTTGGACATGATCTCTTTCTTCTGCTGTTCGAGTTCGGCCTCGATGAGAGCCTTGTGCGAAACAACAACATTGCGGAAGTCCTGGTTGATCTTCACGATCTTGAACTCCATGGTCTTGTCAACGTAGTCATCATAGTTGCGGATGGGGCGTACGTCGATCTGCGAACCGGGCAGGAAGGCCTCGATGCCAAATACATCGACGATCATACCACCCTTGGTGCGGCACTTGATGTAACCCTTGATGATCTCGTTGTTCTCAAGCGCTTCGTTAACGCGATCCCAACTCTTGGCCTGACGAGCCTTGCGGTGCGACAGCACGAGTTGACCCTTCTTGTCCTCACGGTTCTCTACATACACTTCAACAGTGTCACCCACCTTGAGGTCGGGATTGTAACGGAATTCGCTAACGGGAATGATGCCGTCCGACTTAGCACCGATGTTAACCACTACCTCGCGCTTGTTGATCGAGATAACAGTACCTTCGGTCACTTCATCCTCCTGGAACTTGTTCAGGGAGTTGTCGTAGGTTTTTTCCAGTTCTTCAAAAGATTTGTCTCTTTTGGTCTCGCCTTTCTCATAGGCGTCCCAATCGAAATCGGCGATTGGAGAATTTTTTAATTCTTCGCTCATTTAAATTGTTAATAATAAGTTAGTTAAACAGCCTTTTCGGACACGTTCCCGAAAAGCGCGACTGCAAAGGTACAACAAATTTCCTGATTCACAAGCGAAAACGTCTCATTTTTTCTAAAAAACAACTGATATATCTGAAAAGTCTGATGGCATCCGCCTTCTTGAAACAAACAACTGAATTATCTGAAAAGTCTGATGGCATCCGCCTTCCTGAAATAAACAACTGATTTATCTGAAATGTCTGATGGCATCCGCCTTCCTGAAATAAACAACTGATTTATCTGAAATGTCTGATGGCATCCGCGCTCCATAATTTAAAAACAAGCTGGAACAACGATAATAACCATTTTATAGGTCAAGATAGTATTCAGTTTAGATTATCAATTAACTGGATTTGCTGTTATTAGTCATCTTCGGGAAGATAGGTCAATCTATATTTTCCTGTGCAATTTTTAGTGTCATTTTTATCATTCTCGTTGGCAAGGGTGCAAGAGAATGCGGCTTCAATGGTATATCCATTGCCCTTTATTCCCTCAAAAGTGAATGTTGACGGTTTTATACTCTTCACATTCATTGTACCATTTATTGAATAATACTCATTGTTTGAAGACGTTAGCCATATAGCAGTTTCAAACGGCTTTTTAATATCCTCATCTTCGTAAAAGAAAATCCACCAATCATGATCAAAGAACATGTCGTCACCAATGTTCTTAATATGGCGAAAACTATATGAGCCTGTTTTCATGTTGAAATCCGACCTATAGGTGTAAAGGGCTATTGGCATCATGACAGTGCCTATTCTTCCTAAACCTAATCCTGAAATATTGAAAAAAGTCATGTCTTTCCCGTCTTTATCTTTGTACCCGTCCATATTCACATTAAACAACCCTTTAGGTAGTTCAATAGTTTTTGTCGTTCCATCTATTGTGAACTCGATGTAGTCGTTGACATTATCACCTTCGGGTTCATCGTCACTGTCATTACCGCAGGCAGTCAGCCCAGCAGTCATCACAGCCATCATCATGGCTACCAATAAATAATAGTACTTTTTCATTGTTGATTATTTTTTATGAATTTATTGCTCATATAACAGTTCAATTAAGTTATATAAGACGATTTTCGGTGGTTGGCATCGGCGGGCTTCGCACCGCTCGTGCCAAACCACCGAAAATCGTTTGTTTCTGAAGGGAAGAACTATAGGGCAAGACGCAACCCAAGGTAGTTGTACGCGATCGACGGGTAGTCGGCGTACCGGATCGACACGCGGCAGAGCCTGGCGCTGTAGTACCAACAGCCACCACGGACCATGCGGAAAGAGCCCGTAGCAGGGCCTGTCGGGTTAGTAGATGGCGAACTGCTATAACTACCATTCCGATCTTGACACAACTCACAGACATTGCCACTCATGTCGTACAAGCCCAATTCATTGGGAGCCTTGGTACCCACGGGGTGAGTACCATAATCGGGATGACTGCTGCCAAGTGCATAACTGTTATCATAGTACCATGCTACATCACCGATGGTGTTGCTGCCCGCATACTTGTAGCCCTGGCTAAGGTTGCCGCCGCGGGCGGCATATTCCCACTCGGCCTCGGTGGGCAGGCGGAAGGTCTTGCCCGTCATTTCATTCAACTTGGTGATGAAGGTCTGGCAATCATTCCATGAAACTTTCTCCACAGGACGGTTCAAGTCGCCTGAGAAAAAACTCGGGTTGCTGCCCGTCACGGCCTGCCACAATGCCTGGGTCACCTCGGTCTCGCCTATGCTGAACGACGACAACGTCACCTCGTGGGCTGGTTTCTCTTCGCTATATGCATCACTGCCTTGCTCGGCGGTAGCCCCCATCGTGAACGTGCCTCCCTCAACACCGACCATCTTGAATGAAACGCCATTAACTGTAAATGATTCATCTTGCACAGGAGTGAATATCAATACGTTTAGTGTCATTGTTGTCTGAGTGGCCACATCGGTAATCGTCAGGGTTGTTGTACCTTCTTGATTTCCAGTCAATATGAGTTGGCGGCCTTCGATTCGTGCAGTCACTATGCCTTCTCCGCCACTGACCGTGAAACTGCCACTGCCGTTCAAAATCTCGACGGTCTTCTCTGAACCAACCGTTAAACCCACACTGCTTTGCGACAAAGAAAATGGAGTATAGACATTGACAGTAAGGGTAACGGATGTCTGGGTAGTCTTATCAGTAACAGTCAGTGTGGTTGTACCTGCTTTCTTTCCTGTCAACTTGAGTTGACTACCACTGATCTGAGTCGTCACTATGCCATCACCGCCACTGACTGTGAAACTGCCACTACCATTTAAGATATCTACAGTCATCACATCGCCAACGAACATTGTCACATCTTCTTGAGACAACGTAAAGGATGTATATACATTGACCTGGAGAGTCATCGTTGTCTGAGTCGCAATATCGGTAATCGTCAGGGTTGTTGTGCCTTCCTGTTTACCTGTCAATATGAGTTGGCGGCCTTCGATACGTGCAGTCACTATGCCATCACCGCCACTGACAGTGAAACTGCCACTGCCATTCAAAATCTCTACGGTCTTTTCTGAGCCAACCGTTAAAGTAATACTATTTTGGGACAGAGTGCCTGTTGTGAAACTGTCATAATCAGCGAGTGTGGTTATAAATTGATTTGCCGCACTCTTTAACTGGCTAAAGTCGTTGATCAACGAGGAACTGCTGTCAAGCACCAGCATCACGATGGCACTGGAGTAGATCGTTTGAACATCCACATCATCAATACTGCTCGGCGTGAACTCACTATTGATCTGCCAATTATTGTAGTTAGACACCCAATACCATTCCTGGATTTTATTCTTATTAATCTGCTCACTGGGGGTTCCTAACACAATGTCGTCAAAGACGTATGTAACATAGACGCCATTAACCTCCTTGGGCATGATCGTCGTACCGCTGCTACACGTCATGCCATGATAGGTAACATTGGTCAGACTGCGGTTCGCCAGGTTGAAAGTGCCCTCGATGTACTGTTGGGAATTGGCAACAGTGCTGCTATTAACATCGTCAAAAGTGAAGCGGATGCGCGTGCCATTGCTGATGCCGGGAATCGTCAACGTCAAGGTGTGGCTGTAAGTGTAACTGGACATCGATAAATTGTTGGCAATATCGTTGAATTTTGCCGTAACTTCATTGATGTTGTTGACCAGATAGACATTGTCCTCGCTTGAGGCAAGTGACCTCAAGTTAGACATGAACATGTCATCGTCTGTCACATCGGTGCCCTTGAGGCCGATAGAATAAGCCTGTAACGGCAAGCCGTGAACCTTGGCAGAACCGATGCGGGATGCTAAAGCAGAGGCATATTGTGAGTCTGACGTATATCCCTTATCGGTGAGCATGAGTGAGCCCTGGTCAAGACCGTCGGTAAAGGTCACAAGCACCACATTATTCAGGTTTTGGGGATATGGAGCCCTCACGAGCGAGTCGAGCGCGACACCCTCGGCATAATAGAGGATGGTGCCATCCTGGGGTGTCAATGAATTGACAAAGCCCGTGAATGTGCCCTTGGTGCTGCGGTTCAACAGGGAGAAGCCCTTGGTGTAGAGTTGCTGATTAAAGCCGAGGATGCTCATGTACAAGCCAGGCGTGACCGTATTGGTGCTAATCGGGGCTGCCGAAATCACAGTGATACGTATTGATGCCTGCTCGTGGGTGATATCGTCTGTTACTGTAACGACCGTTGAGCCGGGAATCACAGCGGTGAGCGATACCACACCATCGCTGAGTGTTGCAGTCACAACACTTGTGCTTTGCACCGAGTAATGGCCGCTGCCACCCGTAACCGAGACAGACTGCTTGTCGCCAACAGTTAACTGCAACTCGTTGGTAGAAACAGCAAGCGGGTCAAAGGACGATAGGTCGTACATGGCCAGACGCAAGCCTGTACGGCTATTGCTGCTGGACGGAGAACTGTAGGAACGGTAAGAGGTGCGGCAATAGGTCGCATCATGGTACCAACTGCCACCACGATAAACGCGGTATGAACCTGTAGCGGGACCCGTGGGGTTGATTAGTGCATCGCTGGTGTAGTTGCCATACCAGTCCTCGCACCACTCATAGACGTTGCCCGACATGTCAAACAGGCCCAACTCGTTGCCGGCCTTGGTGCCCACGGGCTGCGTCTTGCTACTGCTGTTGCCCGAATACCACGCCACATCGCCGACAGTGTTGCCGCCAGCATACTTGTAGCCCTGACTCTTATTGCCGCCACGGGCGGCGTATTCCCACTCGGCCTCGGTGGGCAGGCGGAAGGTCTCGCCTGTCATCTGGTTCAACTTGGTGATAAAGGTCTGGCACTGGTTCCACGAGACATATTCAACGGGGCGCTTCAAGTCGCCCGTGAAGTTGCTGGGATTGGAGCCCATCACGGCCTTCCACAATTCCTGGGTGACCTCGGTCTGGCCGATGCTGAAGTTGTTGAGCGTGACCTGATGGGTGGGACTCTCGTTGTTACTTGCATCGCTGCCCTGCTCGCTCGTGGCACCCATGGTGAAGGTGCCGCCCTTGACGGGCACCATGCGGAAGGAAACGCCGTTTACAGTATAGGTCTGAGTGGATTCGGTGGGATTGTAACTGTCATAGTCGGCCAGCGTATAGATGAAGTCGTTAGCGGCAGTTTTGAGTTTGGCAAAGTCGCTGCCCAGCGAGGAACTGCAGTCCAGCACGAGCATCACGATGGCACTCGTGTAAGTAGCCTCGACCTCCACATTGTCGATGCTGCCAGGGGTGAACTCGCTATTGATCTGCCACTTGCTGTAGTCGTTGACCCAATACCACTCCTTGATCATGTTCTTGTTGATGCGCTCGCTGGGATCGTCAAAGGTGAGTCCGTCGAAGGCATAGGTGACAAAAATGCCGTTGGTGCCCTTGGGCCTGATGGTGGTTCCGCTGGTGCTGGTCATGCCGTGATAGGTGACATTGGTCAGAGTGCGGCTTGCCAGGTTGAAGGTGCCCTCGATATACTTCTGGGAATTGGCAACGGTGCCGCTGTTAACGTTGTCGAAGGTGAAGCGGATGCGGGTGCCGTTGCTCACGCCGGGGATGGTCAGCGTCAGCGTGTGGCTGTAACTGTAACTGGTCTTAGCCAGGTTGTCGGCAATCGTCTGGAACTTGGCTTTCACCTCGTCCATGTTGTTGACCAGTGCCACGTTATTCTCGCTGCTGGCTAATGAGCGCAGGTTGGACATGAACATTTCGTTATTGGTCACATCGGTACCCTTTAGGCCGATGGTGTAGGCCTGGAGGGGACAGCCGTGTACCGACATGCCGTTGATGCGGGAACTCAGGGCAGAGGCATATTGCGTGTCACTGAGGTAGCCTTGGTCGGTAAGCATGAGCGAGCCTTGGTCAAGACCGTCGGTGAATGTCACGATGGCGACGTTGCGCAGGTTCTTGGGGAAAGGCGAGGCATCGAGCGCGTCGAGCGACTTGTCCACGGCATAATACAGCACCGTGGCATCCTTGGTTGACAAGGATGAGACAAAGCCCGTGAAATCGCTCCTCGTGGCTCGGTTGAGGATGGAAATGGGCTTGGTGTACAGTTGCTGGTTGAAGCCCGTGATGCCCATGTACAGGCCCGGGGCATCCGTGCCCTCGTCGGGAGGCGTGGGGTCATCAGTGTTGCCGGTCAGGAGCATGTCGATCAAGTCTGTCACATCACCGATGCTCACCTCGCCGTCATGATTGACGTCGCCCGCGCTATCGTGGTTTCCAGTCAAGAGCATATCAATCAGTGCAGTCACATCACCAATGCTCACTTCACCGTCGCCATTGACATCGCCACGAGGGGAGCCAATCGCAGCAACGACAGGCAGTAAACACATCAATAATGCTATCAGCGATAAACGCAGTGTTTTCTTTAACGATCCTTTCATGATAATTGCGGTTTTTGGTCAACTTGCAAAGATAGCAAATTTATTTGACATTCTTTCGATGAAGACTTGAAAAATGTATTCATTGCAACTGATTAACTGAAAAATGAGTTACCTTTGCAGCGATTATAACAGATGCACGAAATGACAAAGAAGGAATTAAGGAAACAGATCAAGGATCTGAAAGCGATAACACCAGTGGCACTCCGTCAGGTCGAGGCCGACATCGTGTTCAATACCATCAAGGCTATGCCCGTGTGGCAACAGGCACAGCACATTTTGTGCTACTGGTCACTGTCCGACGAACTGCCCACCCACGAGAGCGTGAACCAGTGGCTGACTGACGGCAAGAACATCTACCTGCCGCGCGTGGTGGGCGACGACCTGGAAATCGTCCCCTATCACGGTCCGCAGAGCCTCGACGACAACAACAAGTTCCACATCGGTGAGCCTGTGGGCGATGCCGTCGACCCCTCATGCCTGGAACTCATCATCGTGCCTGCCGTGGCACTTGATGCCAAGCGCAACCGCCTGGGCCGCGGCAAGGGCTTCTATGACCGACTGCTGAGCACCACCGCCTGCCCCACCATCGGCGTGGTGTGCGACTTCCAGTTTGTGGACGAAGTGCCTGTCGAACCCCACGACCGCCCGCTGGATTGTGTCGTCACCAGCGACACCGTCATCGCCAATCCCGAAAAACAGGACCTCTTCGCCTGACACACTTGTTTCACGCTAAGACGCGAACTAATAACCGCCCTAACGGGCGGGAAATTAATCAAATTATTTTAAAATTGAATTTTTAAAACATGACAGCCAAAGAGCATAATGAGTTCTACCGATTCTTTCATGAAATTACAGGTGAGGCCATGCTTGTCCATAGTGAATATCACGAGGGATTACTTGAATCTGCCTATGAAGCCGCTCTTTCATATCTGTTAAAACAGAAAGGATATACGGTAGAAAAACAAGTATATCTACCTATGTTTTGGAAAGATGTACAACTTGAACAGCATTATTGCATGGATTTGGTGGTGAACAAGGACATCATTATTGAACTCAAGGCTATCAAAAACATAGCAAAGCCACACCGCCAACAATTGTTCAATTACATGCATTTGACACATAAGCCTTTTGGTATGATCATGAACTTTGGCGCTGAGAGTTTCTATAGTGAGTGGTATCATCGACATGAAGATGGCACTATTGAAAAAATCAACTGGCGAAATCCAATTGAAGAATTTATCGAGCAAAGAATGAACAAAGCCAACGGCACATCGAATATTTAATTTAATTTGAAAAATTTCCCGTGCGACAGCACGGTAAAATCATTTGAGAACACGGTAATTATCTTGAGAAGTATGAATATATGGAGTTGGAGATGGGCACTTGTGCTTGCTTTGCTTGCCTTTAATCAGGTGGTTGGGGCTAAGGACAAGGAGTTGCCGGTTGATCCTGAGTTGAGAATCGGACGGTTGGACAACGGCATGACCTATTATATCCGTCACAATGAGCAGCCCAAGGACCGTGCTGAGTTCTGGCTTGTGCAGAACACAGGCTCACTGGTCGAGGAGGACAGCGAGCGCGGCTTGGCCCACTTTATCGAGCATATCGCCTTCCAGGGCACCCGCAACTTCCCCGACATCGATATGGTGGACATCCTGCAGAACAACGGTGTGTCCTACGGCCGTGACATCAACGCGTCGACGGGGTTTGACGACACGCGGTTCCAGATTTCCAACGTGCCCACCGCACGCCCCGAACTGCTGGACACCGTTCTGCTGATGCTTCGTGACCTGTCCAGCGAACTCAACTTCGACGACCGCGCCATCGAGGAGGAACGCGGTGTCATCCAGGAGGAATGGCGCATGCATGCCGACCAGACGATGCGCATGTACGAGAACACGTTGCCCATACTGCTGTCAGGAAGCCGCTATGCTTACCGCATCCCCATCGGCGACATGACCGTCATCCGCAACGTCACCCGCGGCCAGTTGCTGTCGTTCTACCACCGCTGGTACAGCCCGCAGCAACAAGCCGTGGTCATCGTGGGCGACTTTGATGCTGAGCGCATGGAGCAGATGGTTATACAGACCATGTCAAGCCTACCCAAACGCGACATCGCCCCACCCGACCCGGCGCTGAGCACCGTGCCCGACCACACTGGGGTGAACTACGCCCTGCACGTCGACCCCGAGGCATCGAGTTCGATGACATACCTGATGTTCAAGCACAGCCAAGTGCCCCGCTCACAACGCAACACCGACGCTTATCTGAAACATAATATTGTCTCGACCCTTGTTCAGGAGATGCTCTCACGGCGTCTCGACGAACTGTGCCGCACCCCGTCATCGCCCATCGACTACGGCATGGTGTATGACCGCAAATTCCTGGTTGCCGCCACCTGTGATGCCCTCACGCTGGCAGTGCTGACCAAGGAGGACCGCACGCTCGAAGCGCTGGACTCGCTGATGGTACAGGCCGCCCGCGCCACACAACACGGATTCACGGCCAGCGAACTCGAGCGGGCCAAACGTGACGCCCGTTCGGTCTACTCCAACCTGCAACTTGAGGCCAGCAACCGCACCAACCGCGAATATGCCGACGAGTATATCGATTGCTATGAGAACGGCGGCTACATCCCCGGTGTTGTGGCCGAGTCAAAGATGCTGATTGATGGTGTGGAGCGTGTCACGCTCGACGACGTGAACCGCTACCTGCGCGGGATTGTCGGCAAGGACAACGTGAGCGTGCTCATCTCTGGCCCCCAAAGGATAAAGGGCGCCAGCCGCTACCCCACCTCGCGCGATGTCATCAACCACTTCGGCCGCATCATGAACGAGCGGCAGACGCCCTACGTCGACCTGATGGCCGACGAGAAACTGCTCAGGAACGAGCCCGCAAGGGGCAGCATCGTCAACGAGATCTACGAGCCCGAGACCGGCATCACCACGATGACGCTGGTCAACGGCGCCATCGTCAGACTCAAACCCACAACGTTCAAGAACAACGAGGTGCTGTTCAACGCCTTCAGCCTCGGCGGCGAGTGGGCCTATGGCGATAGTGCCGACATCAACGTGCGCCTGATGGACCAAGTCGTCGAGGAGTGCGCTCTGGGAGGGCACACCATCAACCAACTCAACCGAATGCTGAGCGGCCGGCAACTGGGGCTGTCCTTTGTCCTCAACGATGCCAACGAACAACTGAGCGGCGGCTGCCAAAGCGCTGACCTGGAGACCCTGCTGCAACTGTGCTACCTCTATTTCACCGACGTGAGCATCGACGAGGATGCCTTCCAGGGTCTCAAGACCCGCGTCCGTTCACAGTTGTCGCAATCGTCCTACAACCCCAAAATGATCTATAGCGACTCCATCGGCAGCACTATCTATCAGGGCAACCGCATGTACCGCAGCATCCCTCCCGAAGAGGTAGACAGGCTTGACGGTGAACGCGTGCTGCAACTCTATCGCCAGCGTGTCGCCAACGCCGGCGACTACACCTTCTCGATAGTGGGTGCTTTCAGCATCGACGAGGTGAGGCCGCTCATCAGGAAATATCTGGCTTCGCTGCCCGCTAACGGTGAGCGCGAGACCTACGGCAACGGTTACTGCCCCGAGATGGCCACGGGCGAGGTCGACAACTTCTTCGAGGTGCCGATGCGCAACCCCAAGTCATCCATCTATGTGAGCATCATGGGCGACAAGCAATACAGTTATGACGACGAGTTCATGATGGACCTTGTGGGCGAGTCGGTGGGCACGGCTCTGCTCACCTTCCTGCGGCACGAGAAGCATGGCGTCTATGACGTAGCAGCCGACGGCACCTTGTCAATTTACCACAACCGATGGATGGTCAACTACGAGTTTGAGACCGGCATTGCCGACCGCGACAGCATGCTCCAATATGCCGACTATGCCGTCAGTGCCGTCTTTTACAACGGTGTGAGTGAAGACCTGTTCCTCAAGATGAAAGAGAAAATCAGCCACCAGCACGAGGATGCTATGCAAACCAATACCTTCTGGCTTCGCGCCCTGCAGATGCGGGCTCTGGGCGTTGACGTCATCGATGGTTTTGACAAGTTGTTCCCCACCCTGACCCAGGAGCATCTCAACAACTATATCCAGGCCTTGAGGCCCCACACCCGCCTACGCATCGTCATGAATTAGGCACCAACCACAACATCTGGAAAACAAAAAACAAGACGCTAAAGAGAGAAAAGGAAAACAAGAAGTACAAGAAGTACTATGGCATCCGCATGCATTATTCAACAACTGAAAATTCTGAATTGTCTGACTGGCTGCCGCAATCCTTTCAAAACTGCCGGCCGATTAAACGGATTAAACAGATAAGGCGTCCGCACTCAAATAGAATGCGGACGCCTCTCTAAACTCTAAACCCTAAACTCTAAACTGCGAGCATCGCGAGCATAAAAAACTCTAAACTGCGAGCGCAGCGAGCATAAAGAGCATAATCACCAATTTCCGGTGAGGACGCGGGCGATGAGCACGGTAACGTCGTTGATGTCGACGGTGCCGTCACCCGTAGGCGTATTGCAATCGGCGGCAGTGGCATTATACTCGACATTCTTTCCCAGCACCACATCGATCAATAGGGTCACATCGTTGATGTCAACAAACCCGTTGCCATCAACGTCGCCACGCATGCCGGCGTTCTTGTCGGTGAAGTAGCCCGGGTTGCTCGCGCCGCCGTCGATGTGGGCATATTCTTTATCCACATGGTTGGCATCGTAGGTCGTGCCCTGGCCGCCCACCAGACTGGTGGAATAATTGAACATTTGTGAGGAGTTCGTCACGGCCTCCGTACTCCACTCCTCGCCAGCATAGATGGTAGTCAGGTTGGAGCAGTAGTAGAACATTGCGCTCATATCGGTCACATTGGTAGTGTTGAAACTGCTCAGGTCAAGGCTCGTAAGACCAGTGCAGCGATAGAACATGTAAGCCATATCGGTCACCTTGGACGTGTTGAAGTGGCTCAAGTCAAGGCTCGTCAATTCACTACACCAAGCAAACATCCTCCACATATTGGTCACCTCGCTGGTGTTCAGATACTCAATGCCCTCGATGGTCTGAAGGTTTTGCATCCCAAAGAACCAAGAGTAGGTGGTCGTCGGGCGGGCATTGGCAAACGAGGGGTCAAAGACCACCTGAGTCACGTCATCTATGGTGTCATCAGTTTTCCAACCGGGCTCGTGTTCTCCCGTGTTCAGGTCATAGGTCGTGCCCGGACGGCTGCCGCGCTCGGTGTCGTAGTAGAACGTCAGGGTGGTGTTCGAGGGCGTGTAGCAGGCATAGGCCTCGGTACCCGCAGCGGTGAAATAGCCCGGGTTGCTCGTGCCGCCGTCGATGTGGGCGTAGGCCTTGTCAATGTGGCTGGCATCATAGGTCGTGCCCTTACCACCCACCAGACAGGTGTCATCACCGAACATATTTTGGGAGTACACGACAGCCGCTGTGCTCCAATCACTGCCCACAGTGATGGTACGCAGATTGCCGCACCTGCGGAACATGCCAGTCATGTTTGTTACCTGGGACGTGCTGAAACTGCTCAAGTCAAGGCTCGTCAGGCCGCTGCTGTAAGCGAACACACGAGTCATGTTTGTCACCTTGGACGTGTTGAAATGGCTCAGGTCAAGGCTCGTCAAGCCTGGACAGTAACCGAACATCCAAGTCATATTGGTCACCTCGCTGGTGTTCAGATACTCCATGCCCTCGATAGTCTGAAGGTTTTGCATATTATAGAACCATGAGGCAGTGGTCGTCGGACGGGCATTAGCAAACGAGGGGTCAAAGACCACCCTAGTCACACTGGCATTGGTGCTGTCAGTTTCCCAATCAGGGTCGTTGTTGCCCGTGTTCAGGTCATAGGTCGTGCCCGGACGACTGCCGCGATCGGTGTCGTAGTAGAACGTCAGTGTCGTGCTTATCGGCGAGTAGCAGGCATAGGCCTCGGTTCCCTCAACAGTGAAATAGCCCGGGTTGCTCGGTCCGCCATCGATGTGGGCATAGGTCTTGTCCTTCGGGTTGGAGCCGTTATAGGTTGTGCCCTGGCCACCTACCAGATTATTGTTGTTATGGAACATATACGAGGAACTCGTTACAGCCTCTGTACTCCAGTCCTCGCCCACATAGACGGTAGTCAAGCGGGAGCATTCATAGATCATTCTACCCATATTGGTCACGTTGGACGTATTGAAACTGCTCAAGTCAAGACTCGTAAGACCGCTGCAGCCACCGAATATGTTAAACATGTTTGTCACATTGGATGTGTTGAAACTACTCAAGTCAAGGCTGGTCAAACCAGTGCAGTTACAGAACATGACTCGCATGTCTGTCACCTTGGAGGTATTGAAACCGCTCAAGTCAACGCCCGTCAAACTGGAACAAGTATTGAACATGTGAGCCATATTGGTCACCTCGCTGGTGTTCAGATACTCCATGCCCGTAATGGTTTGAAGATTCCTCATCAAGTAAAACCACATGTAGGTGGTCGTCGGGCGGGCACCGGCAAACGACTGGTCAAAGTGCACCTTGGTCACATTGGCATTGTTACCGTCAGTTTTCCAACCGACCTCGTTTTCGCCCGTGTTCAGGTTATAGGTCGTGCCCGGACGGCTGCTGCGCTGGTCATCGTGGTAGAACGTCAGCGTCGTGTTCGACGGCGTGTAACAAGCGTATGCCTCGGTACCCGTTGCAGTGAAATAGCCCGGGTTACTTGTGCCGCCGTCGATGTGGGCATAGGCCACATCCATGTGATTGGCATCGTAGGTCGTGCCCTGGCCACCCACCAGGCTGGGGCAACTTCCGAACATATTTGTAGAACTCGTCACAGCCGCTGTACTCCAATCACTGCCCACAGTGATAGTCTGCAGATTGCCGCACATGAAGAACATGTCACTCATATCGGTCACCTTGGACGTGTTAAAACTGCTCAAGTCAAGACTCTCGAGACCATTGCAGGAACAGAACATGTATCGCATGTCTGTCACATTGGCTGTGTTAAAACTGCTCAAGTCAATGCTCGGCAAGAGAGAACAGCCAAAGAACATGTAAGACATATTGGTCACCTTGCTGGTGTTCAGATTATTCATGCCCCAGATCGATAAAAGGTAATTCATGCCATAAAACCATTCATGGGTGGACGTCGGGCGGGCATTAGCAAACGACGCGTCAAATTTCACCAGGGTCACATTGCGATAGGTGTTGTCACTGTACCAACCAGGATTGCTGATGCCCATATTCAGGTCGTAGGTCGTGCCCGGACGAGTGGCGCGCTCGGTGTCGTAGTAGAATGTCAGCGTCGTGCTCATCGGCGTGTAGCAGGCATAGGCTTCAGTACCCTCAACAGTGAAATAGCCTGGGTTGCTCGGGCCGCCATCGATGTGGGCATAGGTCTTGTCCACATGGTTGGCATCATAGGTCGTGCCCTGGCCACCCACCAGGCTGGTGCAGGTCTTGAACATATCTGTTGAGTTTGTCACTGCAGCCGTGCTCCAGCCCTCGCCCACATAGATGGCGGTCAAGTTGACGCAAGTAGAGAACATTCTGGCCATATTGGTCACTTTGGACGTGTTGAAACTGCTCAAGTCAAGACTTGTCAGGCCGCTACAATTCTCGAACATGGCATTCATATTGGTCGCCCTGGACGTGTTGAAGTGGCTCACATCAAGGCTTGTCAATGCTGGACAGTACTGAAACATATAACGCATATCGACCACGTTTTCGGTGTTCAGATATTCTATGCCCATGATGGTTTGAAGTTTATACATGCTCGCAAACCAACTATAGGTATACGTTGGGCGGTAGCCAGCGAACGAGGGGTCGAAGACCACCTGAGTCACGTTGGCATTGGTGCCGTCAGAGTACCAGCCAGGTGTGTTTAAGCCAGGCATGTTATAGGTCGTGCCCGGGCGACTGCTGCGCAGGTTATCGTAGTAGAACGTCAGCGTCTTGTGCGTCGTCGTGTACGACGACGTGTAGCAGGCATAGGCCTGGGTACCTGTTGCAGTTAAGTAGCCCGGATTGCTCGCGCCGCCATCGATGTGGGCATAGGCCGCATTCACATGGTTGGCATCATAGATCGTGCCCTTGCCACCCATCAGACTGGAACAGCCTAAGAACATATGATAGGAGTTCGTCACAGATGCCGTGCTCCAGCCCACGCCAGCATAGATATGCTGCAGATTGGAGCAGCCAAAGAACATGACAGCCATGTCGGTCACATCGGACGTGTTGAAACTGCCCAAGTCAAGGCTCGTAAGGCTGCTGCAGTCATCGAACATAGAGTACATGTCGGTCACCCTGTACGTGTCGAAACCGCTCAAGTTAAGGCTCTTCAAACCAGAGCAACCACTGAACATGTTACGCATGTCGGTCACATAGGACGTGTTGAAATAACTCAAATCAAGGCTCGTCAAACCAGAGCAACCATCGAACATGTAACTCA
>Ga0256407_10005681_pt1 | contig 19788 bp, 24 predicted proteins | sample RumenRJG_04DNA_FD_193489 | JGI IMG/M metagenome (GOLD analysis project Ga0256407, IMG submission 193489) | Bovine rumen microbial communities from Lethbridge, Alberta, Canada - RJG_04 | ecosystem: Host-associated > Mammals > Digestive system > Stomach > Rumen | place: Canada: Alberta... | reverse complement strand
CTTGATCCCTGCTGATGGTGGCATCATTTGCCAACAAGTATGCTTTAAACAAATTTCTTTCCAAATTAGCAATATCATGGCTATTCTCTCTTTCCGGCATAGCCATGATAGCTCTCAATAAATAAAGTGGGGTTTCACTATCTGCTGCATAGAGCATCGGTTGCTGGTCTCTGTTAGCTTTTTCCGCGAGATATTTCTCATAGCCCCTGACAACCTTCTGTAATTCTGATTGGTTTTGGGGGCCTAAAAAGAATCTTGGGGCATCAAGTTGAGTATTCGTAACGCCATCTAAAGATGGGTTGTAAAATGGCGAACCAACAAGTTTGTTTTGCATATTTGAAACTAACCTGACAGCCCATATCCTAGAAATACCTTTAATCAGACTTTCAAACTTTGGTTTACCCCAAACATTCGAATAAACCTCATCATATCCTACTACTCCTAATAATCCTCCTTGTATATATTTTGCCATAAGCCTTCAATTATTAATCTTTCACCATTAACAATCTCATATCATTCCCAACTGTTTCGCCACATCCTGCTTCACTTTCGTCAGCGGCCTCTTATGCACATCCTTTGCCTTAGCATAGAATCCATACAAAAACCTGATAATATCATTTCTCGTCGCATGCCTAGGGAACAACTTTGTAAACCTCTCTATCAACTGCTCATAAAATGCCTGGTTGAAACTCTTATATTTCCATACCAGTTCCTCCAGTTCATCATTAAAGGTCTTATACAAATCTTCCGTATGAAACAATTGCAAATGGTTATCAAGCAACCCCGGCTCATTGCATTTCAGTTTCACATCTAACACCTCCGAGTCCTGCCTCAGCATATATTTCACCATCGATTCCGGTGTCAGTTCAAACTCAAATGGTTCCAGGCTCCGATAGTCTTCTGTATAAAGATTAAACCTTGCCTCATCATCATCTTTCCATTTATTACAACTCCCGCAACACGGCTGCAAATTATAAAATGAGATGCACAAAAACGGATACTCATCCTTTGGCCAGAAATGATCCAGTTCATACCTTCCTTTTACCGATCCATCATCCTCGATATCCACCGTGTTAGTATATTGCGCATTACAATACACGCAAGTCTTGATGCCCAGTTTCTTCACACAGGGTATCATATCTTCTGACCGTACCGTTTTATACCGCATGATTTTTACAATATGGTCACTGAAAGAAACATCACTCACCTTTCCCCTCCAATTCTTATCTGTAAGCTGTTGCTTATTGAGATTGGCAAAATATCTTCGATGCCACACACCAAATTCCGAAGGCTTCAGCAGCACTATTTCATCAAAATGCAACCTTATATTATCCACATAATCCACATAGTTTCTCCACAACGGACAAGTTCCCCTATCTGCTTTAATTTCATTTTCAAAAGCAATCAAGCCCTCATTAGGTTTCACATAATTCCGTCTTATATGCCTTTCAAACAAATGGTCGACATAGTATTGTGCCACCTCTTTTACTGTTTCATCAATGAATATCCTTCTCATGCCTTAATTCCCATTTGTTTTGTCCTCAAGCATCCGTCTCAGATAGTGGCGTATCACTTCATCCCCAACGATGTTCTCTATAAAGTATTCTGCTCTCGCCCTATTCCAGTATCCCTTCTCCCTAAAATCAGATGTCAGGTATTTCATCAGCGAATTAATGGTACTCTGAGCAATGTCACCCAAAAACCCATTCATGTTCAAAAAGAAACTATTCACCAATACATCATTGATGTTGGTGCCAAAGGGATTCAAGTTCATTTTGTCGCCGACATCTTCACCTTCTTTCAAAAACAATATCCTGTTTTGGGGTATGTCCGACAGGATAAAGGGTGAGTGTGTCACCAGTATCAGATTAATCTTCATGTGCGTATTCAGGTGTAGTCTGGTAAATGTGCTTATCAGTTTATTCACAAACGTCCTCTGCATCTCGGGATGGAAGCAAAGTTCCAACTCGTCCATAACAATGTTGATATGCCTATAATGGATTCTCTTCGACGATACCGACTTGATGTTCAGTATATGATAAATCAGCGTTCCGATGGTATAGACAAACAATTTCTCACCAGAGCTCAACGATGTAAAAGGTATGGCTTCCCCATCCGTTTCGTTCCCTTTGTCATCCACTTTCCTCAGCATAATCATCGGACTAAAAAAAGTCGGTGGGAAATTTTCTGTCATTCTTTCCACACTGCCTGCCACCTTCTTTTCTCCCAAAAACTCGAAATAGTCATGCAGTTCAAAGACTTCCTCTTTCACTTGATTTCCTAGCGATGACTTTTCACACCGTTTTAGGTATTGCTTGGCCAATCTCAGTTTATAGGTGATGTGCGATGTGTCTTCATCGAGTTTTTCTACTATTTCCTTATAAGTATCTATTAATGGTATAAACTCTTCTTTTCCAATCTTCAACCCTGACTCAGAGAAACAGTATTCCAGTTTTCCATAATCCTTATAGTCATAATACACAGGATATTTGCCAACGATGGAAATGGTCTTATACACCAGATAGGCGCCAGCCATCAGTTGCAGTTCGTCCTCAACGTTCACTTTCACACCATAGTAATCACATATTTTATAGGCGTATGCTTTTTTGTTTTTCAAGGCTGTCTTAAACCATCCTTTTATCATGTCCTCATACACCTTGCGTTCCTTCTCTTCACCTTCTTTCTTTGCCAATTTACTCAGTGAGTCTTTTTGCAAACCAGTTAGTACTTTACGGAACTTCGCTAAAAAGGAGTGTGGATCGTAGTGATATTCCACCCTTTCTAACTTATAGCCATTAATAAACTGCCAGTTCTTCTCCCTGTAGTGTTCCAATATGGCGATAGTCCTGCTAATAGCGAAATTCGTTTCACGTTGCACGTCAAGGTTTCCGTTTCCTCGATAGGGGTTAAACACCAATGGTACTCTATACCCGTCATTCTTATGAAACAGGCTGTCTATCCATGATGTTCCTTGTAGTCCAAAAGCCGGTTCGTTAGCATAGTCACTGGAGAGAAAGGCATTAAACGAGAAGTTTGTAACAATTGTATAGAAGAAGTATTTCATCACCTCTCTTATTTCTAAAGTCTTAGCTCCAGTCAACACCTTATAGTCTTCCCATTCTGCTATATACGTATCTCCCACGCTATAATTAACATCGGGTGTTTCTAAGGCCAATGCCTTATCCCTACTCCTCAATATACATACTTTCCCGTCTATCTCATACCTCAGGTCAGCATACAGACCGCGAACAAATGCAGGTCTTTCTGCTGCGTATGAATAATATAGGTTCTTGGTTATATAATGGCTGAAGTTGTTAATCATTCTGTAGATGATGTCTAGCAGTGACGATTTTCCAGAGCCATTCATTCCTACTATCGACTGCACTGAGATGTTCTTTCCATACAACCTTACCTCCATGGTTTTTCCTGCCGTAGTCTCAGCTATTCGCTCGTTGCCAAATTTATATATGCCTGGTTTCAACACCTTTCGCAACACAGGTATTGTCTCTTGATATAAGGTCAGTGATATAAGCCTAAGTCCAAAAAAATCATCAAGTTTCTCTCGATTCACTCTTATGTTGATGATCGCATCTCTTTTTTTACCTCCCATAGTTCATCATTTATTATATTCCGCAAATTTACCACAATTTTTCCTATTTACGCCATCCTCCCTCCTGATTTTTCACTTTTTTTAATTACTCAAACTACCCTCTTGTCCGTAAGCATTCGACCAAGTACAGGTGTTAATACCTATATTATATAATGATGAAGCCAAGCTCACGGAACATTTTGTCACGATGAGCATCCTAACGCTCACGTTTACAGTGGCATCCACCATCAATCTCTATGCAGCCCTTTTCGTTTCGAAGGAATAAATCAGAAAGAAAGCTGACATACATCCTACAAAAGCGACTGGCGGATTACGCTCGATATTCTGTCTCATACTCCAAGGCAACCACCTATACGCAACCTTTTCACTCTGGATGCGCTTCTCCTTCTGCTCTTGCACCTGTTCAATCTCATTGGCCATAGGGGAAAGCCAGGTTAGCCAGTAGCAAAATAATCCAATTTTGCTTTGTAGTTCAAAAATTCTTCGTACCTTTGCACCCGAAAGCATCAAGAGCAGACACTCGCAAGAGTGGACTCGCCAACCGAGCAATAACATTGAGCCACGGTGGCCAAGGTACGATGCGGAAGCAATATTATTCACTTCAAAAACAAAAACATTATGCAACAAAGTATTTATTACATCAAGTTCGCTCTGCAATTCGCAGACATGCAAATCACCGAGTTAGTAGAAATTTTCAACCGTCAGGTTGGTAATCGTGGTTGGACAGGTATGCGAGCTTATCATGATCAAGCTCTCATTGACGAGTTCCAACGGCGTGGCATCGATGTGTCTACTATAAAAAGTGAACAATCAATCTGTTTTTCCAAAGCGATTAAGTACGACATTCTTAATAATACACTTCTTTTTATCGGTTGAAAAACAGACCTATAAAAGATTCTTTTCATAGACAGACTGCTCTTGGCTAAGACGAGACACCTTTATAGCGTATCAACAAAAAGTCGATCACCGTGATTATTCATGGTGGTCGACCTGTCTACCATTGTTATGGCTATCACTCTGAAAACAATAGTAAGGTCTAAACTCGTCGAAATATTTCTTAAACTGTCTTGCTCTGTAAATCTTATAAGCATTCGGATCAAGCATAAGGGGGCCTTCTCTTCTGTACATGTCTGCTATCTCCTTCTTCATCCAATAATCAAATATTTCAGGGAACAAATTTGGTGTATCGAGATGAGAGTCAAAAATGAATTCCTGATTATAATAGATTAGGCCACAATCAGAAGCCAACTCAAACAGTCTAAAATCTGTTTTACTCTTTATACCATTGTAATAATCATCATAGAACTTCTCCCATGATTCTTGAAGTAACATGGCTTGTATTTCTCCCAATGGCCCGACAACAGCTCTAAAAGGCGCTCTTTTCTTGGGATCTATTTCTCTTATTACAGCATTCCCATTACACATAGACAGATTCAGAAGAAGGGAATTATGTGCTGCAATATTGATGGGTCGAATCAAATCAAAGAGTTCAAACCACCCAACATGATCTTTGGACGACAACAGGATGTAATCAGGATCACCATGACATTCTATTTGAGTAATTGGAATATAGTTATTAGTATCAACTTCCTCGGCTATCATTCTCAATGTTTTATGAAGTGCTTCCCTATCATATACCGAAATATACATAGCATCAAACATGTAATCAGTATAATCAACATTCCTTTGCCTGAGATAATCATATAGGTTTTGTCCTGTATGCATATCTCCTTCAAGTGATTCTATTATATAAACCTTAAATCGGTTAGCTTCATTCAAATCCATACGTCAAAACTATGATGCAAAGTTACGAAATTTGCAATAAAAGCAAGCATCACAAGTGCACAAAATGAAAGAAATTCACTATAATCACTCGTTTTTACAACTTTTAATAGGTTTCCGTGCTTGATTATCGCCTGTAAATAGTAATTGAAAAGTATACCACCATAATAATCGAAAAGTATACCATCCAATCAGAGTTTACGTTATAAAATAATAGCTCGCATGAGTGCTGTTTAACGTACAGAGAGTTTAAAAATGATTGAGATGTATCAGAAAGAACAAATCCTTCATTACCATCGTGTTGATGGTTTGAGCTTACGGGAGATTTCCCGTAGAGTTGGTCTTAACAGAAAGACCGTAACACGTTACATCCGTGATTATGAAGCATCTATCAGGGAGAATCCTGAAGAGGGGTTAGACATCTGTCTTGCCAGTAAGCCTAAGTATCCTGCACGCAATGTGGAGTGAACCAGTCAGGGGGACAGATAATGAAAAACCAAATTTTGAAGAGTACAAATAGGACATTTTAACTTTATTTGTCCATTTATCATTAAAATACATAGAATACTGGTCCTGTTTCAATGCAAGATTGGAGCAGGGCTATTTCTTTCTGCTAATATGTTTTTTATGCTATTCCTTTGTTGTATCGAATAAATTGATTACCTTTGCAGCCATCAAGGGAAGACTGCGCCCGGCGGCTATTCTTCAGCCAACGTCCCAACGTCTATCCCGTGAGGCTGGCCTTCAATGGGTTCAGCCTCCTTCTTTTTCCTGCTGCAGACAGGCTTCTCCCGCTCTGGGTCATACTTCTCTCCGCTTTTCCAAAGACTGTATATGAGCAATAGCAGTTTGCGCATGATGGCAGTCACTCCTACCATTTTCGACTGCGGATTCTTCCTGCACAGCCTGGCATAGAAATCCTTCATCTGAGGGTTGTACCGAGTACTCACAATAGCAGGGAAGTAGAGCGCAGTTCTGATGTGTGCGTTGCCTTGCTTAGAGATATGGCGTTTAGGATCAACTGGTCCTGACTGATGGGCAGGCACATCAAGCCCAGCATATCAGTCTTGTTGTTGTTAAACACTACGGGAGCTGTTGAGCATCCCGTGTCGAACTCATACATGCACAGACAGGCTGTGAACGTACTCTTTGCAATGTCGATTCCCACACACTGCATAAACCATTTACTTGGTTCGAAATTCGGTTTCATTCGGTTTTGTCTTCTCACCCTCACGGCCTAAATCTCTAGCAAAACTACAAAATTCAAACCGTATTGCATCCATATACGAGAATTAATTCAAGTAAAATGGAACAATTCTATAATCGGATGCAAAGGTAAGAGGTATATGGCTATTCACCGCAGAAGTTACCTCATGGCAATCGGAAATAAAAAAATCAGCAAGCGCTGGAAGACTGCGAAGTCACTTTCTGCCTTTTATCAGATATTATCAATTTACGTATTGTAAATGTTAATTATGCAAAATTAAAGCGATAGATTTTGAATAGATTAGATAGGATTTGTTATTTTTGCAAAGGAAAAAAAATTAAAATAGAGTTAATAACCTCTTTATGAAAGGTATACTACAAAAAATATGGGGAATGGTGCTTTTGGTGTTTTCCAAATGGAAGATACTAAGTGCTTATGTAGTTTTCTCCACTCTTGTATTGAGCGGATGGTATATAGATGTTATGGGATTATTCTCTAGTCAGGAAAACTATGCGGGGACTTTCAGAGCGCAACATGGAGATATAGGCATTTATGATGTATTAGCTTTCTTCATAGGTACAGTTTTCTATATATTATTGATGTTATACGATTATATGCGGATGAAGCTTGATAAACTTCAACTTGAAGGTGGCAATATAAGGAATGCAGCTTTGATAGGCGATTCTAGTCAATCTGTATCTCAGAATAGCCAAAATTCTCCGGCTTTAACAAATAGCCCAGGGGCAACATTTAACTATAATATCAATGGTGTAACAGAAGAACGATGTCGGGCAATATTTGACGAGAAAATGCTTATAGCCATGCGAGACTTCTCTTTTGAATCAATTGACAAGGCAGAAAAGCGTACATCAGAGTTTAGAACGAAGCTTATTACAAGAATGGGAGCAGAGGAAAACGGATATGAAGCATTTGCTGACCCGTCATTCCAATTCTTGTTGATGGATGCGCAGAGGGCAGCTGCTACAACCGATAAGGAGTCTGACTATCAGATATTGTCTGAGTTGTTGGCTAGAAGGTCGAAAGTAGGAGATGACAGGCGTTCCAAGATTCATGTCAAAAAAGCTATCGAAATAATACCTTATATTCCCGATGATGCGCTGCTGGGATTGACTATCACTTTTGCACTGTCAAAACTGATGCCTGTAACAGGAAATATTCATGATGGTATTGAAGTCTTTGATAATATCTATGGTAGTATAGTAGGAGAGCAACAGTTGCCAACTGGTAATTTGTGGATTGAATCACTTGAGACTTGCGGATTGGTCAAGACTGGCTTAAGTGGAATAACCACTATGCTGCCTGCAAAGGAGTTGTTGTCAAGGAAAGTTATGGGCTATGTTTTACCAGGTATTAAGAAAGGTAGCAAAGCTCATAAAGAGGCATTTGATCTTCTGAACAATGTAAAATTACCGCAGGACATTCTGGTAACGCATGAGTTTAATGAGGAATATGTACGATTAAATATACCTAGTAAGCAACAAATTGACGAAATGTTATGGGAAAGCGAACTGCAAAACGGAATAAGAGTTAAAGTATATATTAATGAGGCGCAAAAGAAGACACTTCATGAGATTTATGGAATGTATGAACAAACTGCCGAAATAAAGAAGGATTTTGAAAATCGATTTGAGTTGGAACTTAATAAGTATAAGTATATAAAAATTGTAAGCGATTGGTGGTCAACTATCAAAACACCATTTGAACCTACAGCAACAGGTAGAATAATTGGCAATGCTAATGCAAACAAGTCTAATCCTCAGGTGCCAATGCTGGAGATATAGGATATAGTAAGATAATAGGTTGAAAGTCAGCTTTATGGCTGGCTTTTTTGACGTAAAGAACGGCTGAAAGGGATGAGAACCGTAGGTTATTTGCTAGTCAAACGTTAATTATATTAAATTATAACGAGATGTTATAAATAGATTGGAGAGATTTTAGTATTTTTGCAAGATATGAGGAAAGCTTAAAGAGGTACAACAATGATAGAATCACTAACAATTGAAAACTTTAGAGGAATACGTTATCTAAATGTTCGATTAGGAAGACGCATGAATTTGTTTGCAGGCGAGAATGGTGCAGGTAAATCTACTGTTTTGCAAGCATTGCGCTACTTAATGTCATGGTATGTTGCACGGGTATTAAATCGCGACGGAAGGGGATTGTTGTTAAATCAAAGCGATATTACACAGGGTCAACCATTCTGTAGGCTGATTATTCGTCTTGAAGATGGCACTTCCTGGAAATTATATAAGAAGAGTAATAAATATAGAGGAGTACCAAATGATAGAACTGATTTGAACGATTTGACAGCTCTAACTGACGCACTGGTTTCCAACCATGAACGCTATGGGGGCTATGTGGAATTTCCTGCAATTGGTTGCTATGGAGTGGACAGAGCTGTGGCAGAGGCCAAACCCAAGCTGTCGAAAAAAAGTAAAATGGAACCTTTAGATTCTTATGACTCTCGTCTGAATAATGGACATAATTTCTCGAAGTTTTTTACATGGTTTAGGGAAGCAGAGGATTTGGAGAATGAAGAATTAAGGGACAAAGGTACTTTTGTGCCAGATGGACAGTTGAATGCTGTGAGGAAAGCTTTGGTACGGGTCTCTTCTGATTACAAAAATTTCCGTGTAAGCAGGAATCCTCGTGATTTCTTTATGGATAAAGATGGTCAACAGCTTAGTATCAATCAGTTATCAGACGGAGAGAAATGCTACTTGACACTTGTGGGCGACATTGCTCGTATGCTTGCTATGACAAATAGAGGAGCGGAAAATCCTTTAAATGGAAAAGGTTGTATATTGATAGATGAAGTGGATTTGCATCTTCATCCAGTATGGCAATCAGAAATCTTAGGCCGTTTAACCCAGATATTCTCTGGATGTCAGTTTATAATAACTACTCATTCTCCTTTTGTTGTATCGAACGTGAGACCGTTTGATAATGACAAATTCTTTTTAATGGATAAATGTGAAGTAAGAGAAGTTTCTGGCAATACATACGGAAAGCGGATAGATCAGATATTGCTAGAGTTCTTCCATGTTGGTAGTCTTCGTAATGCCGAAGTGGAGGAACATCTAACTAAAGCTTGGGATTATCTTGCAGAGAACGATCATGATTCAGTAGATTATATGACTCAAAAGGAATGGTTACGAAATCATGTAGATGCTGCTGATCTTGAGATTGCCCGATTGAATTTAGAAGAGATAAAGCAAAAAAAAGAAAAAAAATGAGAAAAATAAAGAAACAGGCTCCCCCTGCAGATTTAGCACGATTTGTAAGAAGTGAAAATCCTCAGAGATTTGAGGATATTCATCATACAAACCATTTCCCAAACTTGTACGATGAGTGTATTGTTCAACTTGAAAAAGAGCAAGATAATCTGAGTGGATATACTGAGAAACCATTAAAGAACCACATTCATGTTGATCATTACAGAAAACAGGAATGGTTTAATTCGCAAGCAATGGTGTTTGGCTGGGATAATATGGTGGCGGATGAACATAATAAGGACTTCGGAGCAGATTTTAAAGATTCTCATTTAAACGGACCTAACGAATATGCAAATATGATTAATCCGGTATTGGAAGATCCGCACCATTTCCTGACTTATTTGGATGAGGGAATAATAAAACCTGTGGATGGGCTATCGGATTCAGATAAGGAAAAAGCTGAGTTTACAATAAAAATTTTTAATTTGAAACACAAATTACTGACGGGATTAAGAGGTGATATCATCCGTCTTGTGAAAACCTATAAGGCACAAGGACTTGATGACAATGAAATATTGAGCGCATTGTCCGACTATGGGTTTACTAGTGCCGTGGAATATGCGCTGAGAGGATGAGGAAACCTGCCAGCCTCAGATATAATATATAGAGTATTGGCATATTATTAAAAAGTCAGCCCTTGCAGCAAGGGCTGACACTTGTTATAGAGGTTACATCGGCTCGACATCCTCGAGGTCGGGGATAAGGTCAATGATGGACTTACCGTCAATCTTGAACTGCTCCAAAGCGGAATTACCATCGGGGAAAATCTGGTATTCCTCAGTGTAGTGTTCATCGCAGAGGGCGACATGATCTGGTGTTGACAGGAAATAATAACGCTGGCCTTTATAAACAAAGGTGAGGTCGTAGCCCTGTACAGCAAAGTCGTGGAATAGTGTCTCTTCTGCGTCGGATGAATAACCATGGTAGAGACCATGTTTATCGCCCTTTGGCGGGTATTTTCCGTTGTAAGGGTAACCGAGGAGGTCTTTCATTACATAATCTGATTTTGCCATATCACTTTAAGTCGGAAACATTCTTAAGTAATTTTTTCATAGCAGGAGTCAGTGGTTTTGGCTCCTCGTCGAGAGGTTTACCATCCTTCCACTTGTGGTAATGGGCGCCTAAGCCTTTGTGGTCGGTGGTGTGGATTTCCCAGAGCTTCTTGCCGTCAGCTCCGTATTTGGCTATAGCCTTTACGCCAGATCCATCCTTGTTGAAGATGGCATAAGTGGAGTTTGGACTATGGCTTTCTTCGGGCAGCTTGACAGCTCCTTTCTTCTTTAGTTCGATGACCTTGGTACCATCACTCAAGACGTAGATGGTCTGCCAGCGACGTCCTTCTTCTGTGGCAGTAGTACCATTTGCAAAACTTCCGTTAGCTCCCATGACGTAATCTCATTAAGCGTTCGTTACAATAATAGAGACTAATATCGCTATGCTCGTTGGGCATACGAGTGCCGTAGCGAAGGATGAGAGAGGGGTGAAGCGTAGAGATGGCCTCCTCGTAGCCACGATACCAAAGGTATTTGGATAGGTCGTGCTTGAGGATGCCATTGCAGTTGATGGCTACAGTGGAGTATTGTGGGATGCCGGTGAAACTATAGCCATAGCTGTCGGGCAATGACCAAGTGACATTGGGGATGACCACAACTCCGTTGTCCTGGAGGTATCGTGCAAAGGCTCGATTGATGTAGGCACTGAGGTATCTTTCCTGTTCCGACATGTCGGCATACTGGGAAAGATCAGGGGCAATAACTGCGCGACACTTCTGGAAGAAATCCAGGTAACGCTCTGGATGACGGAGCACGCAGAGGAAGTGCTTGTCGTAGGTGAAGAAATGGACGAAAGCATCGTAGTCTTTATGGGCGTAGGCCTCGTGGAAAGGAACGAGCCTGATGGGGTCGATAGATGCTGTGTCAACGGGTTTCAGCACTGGCAGCGGTGGTCTGCTTGCTGAAGGCAGGCTGCCATACAAATCGGGGTGGAGGAGCTCTTCGTAGTTAATATAGAACTCTCCCTTTTTTAACTTTAAAGATGCAGAATTATTCATCTTGAACTTCTATAAAAGTTAAATTAATTAATAAAATTTAATATTATCCCGATTTGAGAACCTCTATTTGCAAAAGTCAAATTAATAAATTAACTTTGCAAAACCTTGCGGGTTCTTCCTGTGCTTGGGGTAACTAAGTGTGCCAATCGGGAAGCAAACCTATTAGCCTCACATTATTGCCGTAGTGTGGGGCTCTTTCGTTACCTTTGTCTGTTATATCTTGTTCTGCATTTTTAATGCCCTCCTTATTTAATTGTTATACATAATTTATATTGTTGCTGCTTTGTTCCGAACATTGGATATGTTATCGCCTAGTAAGGCTGCAGCTTTTGAAGTAGAAATGAGTTCCTGGCCTAATGCGCTGTATACCATAGCCTGAAAACGCGAGGTGGTGTCCTCTTTATATCTAGGCTTTTCTACACTCTCCTTGAATCGGGGATTCATGTTCTTGAGAATGAAATAGTTTCTAAATCGTCTCTCTCCGATGATGTCAAGGTCCTTAAGCTTATATACGATAGCATCGACTGAAATACCGAAATACTTGCTGACAGAGATAAGCTCCTCGATGGCAATCTGAGATTTTCCTCCAAAGAGATCAATCAGGACAACTCCTGGGAGCAACATCTCGTTGGCAAAGGCATGACAGAGCTTTTCTTTCTCGTGGGCAGAAAGTTGAGGAGAGAAATACTTATTATATAATAGGTGACAGAGTTCATGCATTGTGGTTAGACGACGACGTTCGATATAGATATCTTCGCTGTTTAGGACTATAATCCATGTCTTTTCGTTGATAATGCCGCTTACGCCAAGGAAGTCGGTTGATGCAGGCGTGAGTAGAACTTTGATGCCAAGAGCTTCGAGAAGTTCTTGCGTGTTGGCGATGGGAGCTTTTCCGAGGCCCCATTGCCTGCGTACCTTCTTGGCCATCTCGACCATGTCTTGATTGGTAGCGAGAAGCCCGGCGGGAGTCAGCTTTTCTTGGAGAATGTTTTTGGGCATGATTCCGAGAATTTCCTCTATCTCAAGATAGCGTTCCACCTGGTCTTGAATTTTTATCTCAAGGGCTTTTTGGTCGGTTATTCTTGAGTTTGACTTCTTGCGGAAAGAAATGCTAAGATCATCTATATTGAATTTGAATGGTCGATAGAAATAACCTTCATCGACACTCAGCGTTTCGGCCATTGCGAGGAGGACATTGCTGGATGGAGCCATTTTTGCTGTTTCGTATTTTGAAATGGCTTGTTTGGTTATTTTGACGCCAGTCTTCTCACTCATCAAAATGCTGAGCATCTCCATGGAGAGCTTAGCTTTCAGACGAGCCTGATGAAGGCGTTTGGCAAATATTTCCAATCCTTTGTCCATATCTTTTTTTATTTGTTGACAAAGGTACGGCAAAATTCTGGATGTCAACCGATTCTGGAGTTAAACTTTGTTAATTGGTGTCCTTTTTTAAAAAGAACACAAGGACAAACTCTTGATAACGTATCTCCCAAACGATTACTCATCCCTCTATTTCCTTGATAAGGTCGTCAAGGCTGTCGTACTCATATACACGACCTTCGTCGAGGTCACGAAGGGAACGCTCGTAAGAAGAGAGCCGCTTTATACGCGGTGCAGTAATCATATTAGACATATATATTATTATATTATCCGATGCAAAGATACAACATTTTTTTTATTCACGAATGATTAAACGCGAAAAAATCTTCATAATGTGGTATAATGGCATGCTTCTTTTATATGATGGTGGCAGTCGGGGGGACAGGCGTCTGACTATTCACTGCAGAAGGTATCACATAACTATCGGGAATAATAAATCAGCAACCGCTGGAAGATAAGATTTCTTCCAGCGGTTGCTGATTTTATTGGTAAAATCGGCGAAACGGTACCACTGTAGCGTTTGAATCGGTACCAAATATGATAGTTATTGGCTTCTGCTTGTTCGTCATTTGAGGTCTGTCACGGCCTTTGAATGTAATAGAGTCAAGCGTTAGCGTCGCAATCCATAATGTAGTGCTCGCTCATTTTTTGTAACTTTGTCCTCGATTACTGCTAGTCAGGTGGTGAAAGCTACCTTAAAAGGTCGTTTTTAAGCCTGGACATCAAAATTGACAGCTTACTTTTAATATAATGCATTCAAGGCACAAAATCTCTTAATAATCTCAAAAAAACATTCATAAGTATCATTTTTGAATGAAAGTTCTTATATTGTCGATTATTTTGTGTATCTTTGTGTTCAAATTAAAGATGTTTGCAAATGAAAGATTTAAATCGCATCAAAGTTGTACTCGTTGAAAAGAAACGAACGGCCAAGTGGCTTGCTGAGGAATTAGGCAAGAACCCTGCTACTGTGAGTAAGTGGTGTACCAACGTATCTCAGCCAGATTTGTACACATTGGACAAAATAGCAATACTGCTTGATATTGACAAGCGAGAACTCATAACAGGTAAAGATTAAAACCATGACAGATATTATACAAATTCAAGAATCAGAGTATGATGCAATTCTGCGACAGGCTGTCGCAGTTATTGACAGGATGCAGTCGGGGGGACAGGCGTCTGACTATTCACCGGTAAACTGTCAATTTTGACGTCTTGTGTAGTGAAGTGGGAAAATGATACCTTTGCGCAAATTTTGGGGCAAAACCGACTTTTGGATGCTTACGTTTAGCATACTTTTGGACGCTTATGTAACTACGTATATGTCAGGAAACAGTGTAATAACTGCTGTAAATGCTCAAAATAATGCTAAAACATCATTTTTTGGCATAAACTTTGCAGTTGTTTGAAATAAAAAGTGTATATTTGCACACTTGAATTAATTAATGAATGGTTCCTATGGATAAGTATGATGTTGAGAAATTGAAGGCTGTAACGCTGTATATCTTGAAGAAATGTGGTGCTACGGATTATATTCATCTCTTCAAGATTTTATATTTTGCAGAGAAAGAGCATTATGCTGACTATGGTAAGCGTATAACAAAGGACACTTTTATTGCTATGGAACATGGACCTGTGCCATCATTCCTTTATAATGCGCTGAAATTGGTTACAAAACAGGAACAAGTTAGTCAGGGGGACAGGCGTCTGACTATTCACAGCAGAAGTTACTCCGTATCTATCGGGAAAAAATCAGCAAGCGCTGGAAGAAATCGCATCTTCCAGCGCTTGCTTCATTTATATGCAGATAGCGAGATCAATGTTCTGGCAGTTACGGAAATGAAATGAGCCAGCCTTTAATTTTTTCCAAATTATTTGTAACTCTGACACCAAAAAGTGTGAAAATATTGCAAAAATTCGGAGGTTATTAACTTTGTTTTATAGAAATTGCCTATATTTGCAAACCCAACTTAATAAAATTATATGATTCTTATTAAATACAATTTATATGAGTATTAGTAAAGATGTCATCAAACAATGCCTGATTAGTAAGCAACGCGAGGTAGATGAGGCGGTGATTGTGAACCGTCCCGTAGACTTTGAAGAGAATGGAAACTATGTGATAGTTGGCGTGAGACATGCGGGTAAGTCGTACCTGCTGTATCAGCGCGTACGTCAGCTACAGGATGCAGGAAAGGGATGGGACGAGATTCTGTTTGTGGACTTTGAGGATGAGCGTCTGGCGGAATTCCAGAGTGAAGACTTCAACAGTCTGCTGGAGGCCCATCTGGAACTGTATGGTAAGAAGCCTGTGGTGTTTTTGGACGAGGTGCAGAACATTCCGCACTGGGATAAGTTCGTGCGGAGGTTGACTGATGCGAAATACAGGGTTTATGTGACGGGTAGCAATGCGAAGATGCTGAGCAAGGAGGTGGCAACTACGCTGGGCGGACGGTTCTTTATCTATGATGCGTACCCATATTCATTCAAAGAGTATCTGGCAGCGCAGCAGGTGGAACTGAAAGCGCATTGGGAGTATGACACTATCCAGAGAAGTGAGGTGAAGCGGCATCTGAATGAGTACTTCTATTACGGCGGTCTGCCAGAGATTCTATCGTTTAAGAACAAGCGGGCGATGTTGTCAAGTCTGTATCAGAAGATTTATCTGGGGGACATTTGTGCCCGAAACAATATCAAGAACGACAGGGTGTTGAACATCCTAATCAAGAAGATGGCGGAGAGCGTAAAGCAACCATTGTCCTATAACAGGCTTAAGAACGTGATAGTAGCAACGGGGTCGCCTATCAGTGTGCCTACTACGATAGACTATGTGGATTACGCCTCTGACAGTTGGTTGATACTGCCCATGGAGAACGAGGTTGGGAAGCTGACGGAGAAGGAGACTCTGAAAAAATACTACTTCGTTGATAATGGTCTGCTGAACCTGTTCCTGATGAACTCAGAGACATCGCTACTGGAGAACATGGTGGCGGTGGAACTGTGCAGGCGGTTTGGCAAGAAGAATGTGTTTTATCTGAATGTCGAGAAGGAGATAGACTTCACAGTGCCTGACGAGAAACTGGCTATACAGGTGTCGTATAGCATCAAGGAGAACACAACTTACAACAGAGAAGTGACGCCACTAGTGAAGTACGCCAAGGCGCACGATGACTGGAAGTGCTTGCTGATTACGTATGATGAGGAGGGCACGGAAGAGGGAATACCTGTGGTGCCGGTGTGGAAGTGGTTGATGGAGGTGTGAGTTCGGAGGAAGGACGGAATTAAGGAGCTACGGATAGACGGAAGTAGTCAGGGGGACAGGCGTCTGACTATTCACCGCAGAAGGTATCACATAACTATCGGGAATAAAAAAACAGCAACCGCTGGAAGATATGATTTCTTCCAGCGGTTACTGATTTTATTGATAATATCGGCGAAACGGTACCACTGTAGCGTTTGAATCGGTACCAAATATGATAGTTATTGGCTTCTGCTTGTTCGTCGCTTGAGGTCTGACACAGCCTTTGAATGTGATCGAGTCAAGGGTTAGCGTGCTATCCATAATGTAGTGCTCACTCGTTTTTTGTAACTTTGTCCTCGATTACTGCTAGTCATGAAGTGTTTGGATGTCAATCATTAATGAAGAATGTGGCAATCGAAGCAGTCAGGGGGACAGGCGTCTGACTATTCACCGCAGACGCCTGTCCCCCCCCGACTACTATGGCATTTTCATGCACAATAGAGGATACTTACTTTTCGAGTATACACTATTTTTACTGCCACAATGGTTCACTTTCCCATCCACGAGGGAATCCCATAGCTACCGCATCTATTCCTGGATATGCTGTAAGTAGTGACTTCAATTTATCTGTCATATCGTTCTGAGGGGATATGACATTAAGAAAGTATTTAATGATACACAAGTCAAAATATGTTCGCATTGGATCTGTTGGAAGAGTAATCCATCTTCCCAACATACGATTTGGCATCATTGGCCTAATAGTATTTTGCTTATTCCAAACACGAGCATGATGGCAACAAGAGTTTCGAGTCAAAGCTACAATTGTAAGCCACGATTCAAAAGGTGCTACTTGCAGCCCGAACTTTTGGGATATACGTTTCTTGATTCGCGCAACCTTAATGTTACTGAAGATGTTTGTGATTACACCAAACGGCAACACTTCTGCCATAATCCATGCAGGAGGATAAGGATCGGAATAAGTCTGCTTGAAATGTACAATGAAATCTTCTCGCGAACGACGCAGTTCTGCATCTATCAAATCCATCGTATGGCGGAACTTAGTAGCATCAATAAAGTTGCAACTATCTGTCATCCAGAATGGATCGTTAGTCATTTCACTACCAATATTAACAATTGCGCTACGAACAGCCACCTCAATCTTCTCAACCTCATTGAATATGAACAAACGCAACTTCTTATCAAATCGGTAGAGCATCATTATCTGATCAAATGAAGTATTTGGCTTATAGCGATGCTGTTCCTTGGGTGTTTGTAGCAAGGGATACATATAGGCAGACAAACGATAGTAGCCTATATATTCAAGATAACTCTCTGCCTTGAACGTATCAGTTACAGTCAAACCACGTGATTGCAACAACCTCACAAGGTCATGCGCATTGGTATATTGTTTCTGAAATGGGACTCTGTTGCTCATTGTATAAAAATAAAACGACCCGCACATTTGAGCATCGTTGAGAGGCTTGGCGGGTTCTGGTGGTGCAAAGGTACGAATATTTTTTGAATCAGCAAAGAAAATGCTTGAAAAATTAAAAAACAGGCCACTTTTCCATTGCTATCACATGGCTTACACATTGATTATAACCGGCAAATCTATAAATCGACAAGTGCAATTGTCGATTTACCATAAGATATTGATGATAGAGATAATGATAGAGATGATAGCAGTCGGGGGGACAGGCGTCTGACTATTCACAGCAGAAGTTACTCCGTATCTATCGGGAAAAATCAGCAAGCGCTGGAAGAAATCGCATCTTCCAGCGTTTGTTTCGTTTATTGATAATATCGGCGAAACGGTACCACTGTAGCGCTCGAATCGGTACCAAAAGTTCATTTCGGTTCTGCCATTGAAGTTTAATTACTACCTTTGCCGAGGCGCTTCCTAATGCCTCGATGGAGTATTTCATTAATCCGTCAACTTAAAACGTTTCCTATAATTAACGGTCATTCAGTTATTTAAAATAGGAACTAACGATTTTTAGTAGAGAATAATGATCCACACACCGTTGTTGTCCTTGCCTTCACGCTTTAGAACACCAATCTTTTGTAAAGTAGAAAGGTCGCGTTCGATGGTGCGTTGACTCACCGACAATGTCTCCGACATTTGTTTGCCTGTTATTGTCGGAGTCTCTTTGATGAGATTGAGTATTTTCTGCTGACGCTCAGTGAGTTTCGTCTCCGACATGTCTCCGACATTATCTCAGTCGGGGGGACAGGCGTCTGACTATTCACAGCAGAAGTTACCTACATAAGTATCGGGAATAATAACATTAGCAACCGCTGGAAGATATGATTTCTTCCAGCGTTGTTTCGTTTATACGATGGTATCGGATTCTTACTTTGCTCCGACGTGTGTAATTATTCTTACCAAAGAGCAATTTTCCCTATTGTGCCTCCAAGGTCAAGTGTTGCGGTAGTCACACCGAGGGCTTGGAAGACACGGCTTATAGTAGGAATACTGATGCTGTAGCCCTTTTCTAATCGAGAAATTTGTGCTCTTTGCACACCTATTCGCTGACCTAGCTGTTCTTGCGTGAGATTCTGTTCCAAACGGGCTTTTTTGATAGCTTCTCCTAACTCATAGGCGTGTACGGACGAGGCAACGCTCCTCTCGAACTCGTCACGGCGGGGAGTGCCAACTTTGCCGAAATGCTTGTCAAGCACTTCTTCTGAACTGTACAACTTGAATTTTCCTACCTGTTCCATACCTCTTATTTTTTAGCGTTAAAATATTCTTGTCTGATTCTCTCTGCCTTGGCAATCTCTTTCTTAGGCGTTTTCTGAGTTTTCTTGATTATTCCATGTGTGGCAATGACCAATGTATCTTGCCATTTTGTTTTTATTTCGTCGGTGCAAAGGTAATAATTTGTTTCGAAATTACGAAACATTTCGTTGTCTTTTTGCTTTTTTTTCCATAAAAGTGCTTTCCAACGTGCCTTATTAACTCAAAAAACTACTTTTTAGCAGTAGTCAGGGGGACAGGCGTCTGACTATTCACCGCAGAAGTTACCACATAAGTATCGGGAATAAAAGAAGTAAGCGTCCGAACCTTGGGCCTGGCCTAATTTGGTTGAGATAAAATGTTTTTCCACTTCCCCACACACCAGTTATCATAATGGCATAATCAGTATTTTCAGCCTTTATATAGTCAGTAACGATCTTCTTAATATCCATTGCTTAAACTGTCTTCATTTAAAAGGAACT
>Ga0256407_10005677_pt1 | contig 19805 bp, 12 predicted proteins | sample RumenRJG_04DNA_FD_193489 | JGI IMG/M metagenome (GOLD analysis project Ga0256407, IMG submission 193489) | Bovine rumen microbial communities from Lethbridge, Alberta, Canada - RJG_04 | ecosystem: Host-associated > Mammals > Digestive system > Stomach > Rumen | place: Canada: Alberta... | reverse complement strand
GTGGGGTAAGGGGATGGTGGCTACATATTGATGTTGTGCTGTTGCTTTTTACTGAAAGCTGCTACTAACGACTCATAAATCTACCCTTAATCGTGTATTGGATGATAGTTGCGGATTTTAGGTTATCCATGATGTCGTTGGTGCTGCCGTTGCTGGCCAATGCGTTTTGGTATTCCCAATAATAGAAATCTGCAACATCATGCCAAGACGAATATGCAGAAGAGGCTTGCCTCTGTCCACTCAAAAGTAGGGAGGGGCAGCCTAATACCCTATCTTCACTCCGTTAGATCAGAGTGTGCCACTTTGAAGCAAACCTATTGTGAGTTTTTCTATGGCTAATTCTATCGTAATTAGTTGTACCCAATTCGAACGGATATGACAAAAACACCTCTTTGGCTTGCCAAAATCTGTCTTTTCTTTGAAAAAGAACATAAATAAACACAGATAATTGCAATATATTGCTTCGTTTTGCAATTATTTTTATATCTTTGTAGTCAGAATTTGGCAAATCTAATTTAGAAAAGCCCAAAGCGTATTTATTGATCTATAGGATTGATATACCTGCTAAGATATTCAGTAATTAGAAACTAATAAAATCTATAAAGATGATGGAAATACATGATATACAACCGTTGGATGATTTTAATTGGGATGAGTTTGAAAAAAGCTCGAAATCTCAAGTTTCTTCCGCATCTGAAGGATACGATGAAGAACCGATCTTTCACCAAGGTATTGCCATCGTTAAAAGGAATGGCAAATATGGTGCCATTATGGTTGGTGGAAAAGAAATTGTTCCACCAATATATGATGCATTAACTGAATTTACAGACGGATTAGCTAAAGCTAAATATGAAGGAAAATATAGAATAGTAAATCTTTCGGGCCAAATACAAGTTAAAAAAGGAAAAGAATATGTATTTCTTCCTGAGGAATATGATTGGGGATTCGATTTTATTAAAGGATTGTGTGTCGTTTTGAAGAACGAAAGGTACGGGATCATTGACAATGACTTTAAATGCATTGTGGAGCCCCAATATATTTCTTTTGAAGGATTCCACAAAGGCTATGCTTTTTTCCAAAAAGACAGTACAAAACCACATAACGTATCACAAGACCCAATAGAGCTTGAAGCTGCCAACTTATTTCCTTCTGAGAAGAAAAAAGAAAAGTTTGATATAATTGATACATCTGGAAATGTCGTGTATACGGATGTAACACGTTTAGATAATGGTTATTGCATCGTCACAACACCATTGGCCATTCAAAAGTGTGAAGAGTCTTATATAAGTTGGGAGCGTCAACTTTATGGTTTGGTGGACAACAATTTTAATATTATATATCCGATTGAAAATAGGTTTATAGAAGAAATAAGCTGTAGATGTTATAATTCTACTTTATCGAATCGTTTTTTTAAAATAAGTAAAACTAAATACGGGACTATATTTAATCAAAGAGGGGTTAAATTCTTTGACTTAAAAGAAAATGAATCAATACTAAATGTTTTGCAAGTAGGAGAGATAGTTGTTTTTAAAACAAAGCGATTCTTATATTCAGGAATAATCTATAAGCTATATATTTACGATAGCAAAGGAGTTGAAATGTTTACTTTAGATGATGACATTCAATTATTGGGATATAAGTGTATTCTCTTACAATCTATTTACGGGACTATATTTAGAATAGATTTTGGCGGAATTTGGCTTGCAGATTTGCAATATAAAGAAATCAAGCATGGCACAGGGGTTAATGTCAAAAATAGGAAAAAGTATGACAGAGAACTTATTAGAAAAATTGATGTTTTTTCAAGAGTAGATAACCTGGTTAAAGTTAACAAAGATTATTTTAATTATGAGTACACGTATTTTAACGATAAATTCTTCTTGGTTGAAGATAAAAAATCTTTGTGCAAAGGTTTAGCCGATAATTCAGGAAAAGTGACTGTCGATTGTCAGTTTTTAGAAATAGTTTATATTGATAAGGAGGAGTTTATTGGCGTCAAACTATTGCGAGAAGGATATGCGAAATATGCTTATTATGGGGTTTTTAATTCTGCCAATCAAGAGGTTTTACCATTTGAGTATAGTTTTTTAGAAAAACTTGATGAACATAGGCTACTTTATTCTCACGGAGATCATAGGAAGGTAGAGAAAAAACTTCTAACTGAAGGTCATTACTATTATAGTTTAGAAGGTAATGTTGGAGTACAGGGATTAATGGACTTGAGTTATAATGTATTATGTCCTCCAAAATATTATTCAATTAAGAAGTTTATAGATTCAGATTTTTATATTGTTCAGGGAGGAACGTCAAAATGTTTATATGGTATAATTAATTCTTATGGAATAGAGATAGTTCCGCCGAAATTTAATAAGATAGAAAGGTTCGAATCTCAATATACCATAGCAGATGTTTATATGCTTTTTTCCGAGAATGGAATCCTAAAAGAATATCATCAAAAGGTAAATAGAGAGGGAGACTTTGTTCTAACGGTAAATAGTGGTAATCTTCTCTATATTTCAGCACATCAATATGATTGGTGCGATAACTTTAATGATGTAGGATGGGCAAAAGTTACTAAGAATGGCTTAAGTGGTAAAATTAATAGTAAAGGAATTCTCATATCTGTTTTTGAGGACAAACTACTTGAAGTTCCAGACTGTTATGATTGGGCTTACGATTTTCACCATGGATTCGTATCTGTAAACAAAGACGGTAAATGGGGGGTTGCTAACACAAATTTTGACCTTGTTATACCATGCGAATATGAGGATATAGAAGCCATTTCCACTAAAAGGTTCAAAATTAGGAAAGGTGACAAATGGGGGATAATAGATGAACAATTGAAAACCATTTCAACCTCAGAATATGAGAGAATTTCTCACATAGCCAAAAAATATTTTAAAGTTCACATCCATATTAATAGCGTTCTCGCTCCTCGCTATGGAATAATTGATGAAGATGGTCATGTCATAATTCCTGCTGAATGCGTAGATATAAACATGGTTTCTGTTGGCGCTACTTTGTTTTGGATTGTAAATATTGGTAAAAAGGGTGTATGTAATGAAGAAGGAGAAGTCATAATTCCATTTATTTATGATAATGTCGACTTGTCTGATGATTTGTTTATATGTGAGATATATGAACAAAGAAACTCTAGTTCGAGTGTTTCAAGAAACATAAAGTTTTCAAATATTTATACTAAAAATGGCGAGCAACGACTATGTATAGATAATACTTTTAATATTGATGTTCCTAAAGAATATGATATAGCCTGTTATGCAGGATTCGGGTTGATACGTGTAATGAATAAAGAAGGTGAGTGGGGGTTAATAAACCTTATGAATGATGTTGTTATCGCACCTCAATTCTCTTATATTGATGTTTTTGATGGAACATTTGCAATTGTAGGAAACTCAGAAGATAGTGAAGCTATTTTGTTCCCAGATGAAGACCGATGGTATGTCAACATGAAATATGGTTTAATTGATGTCTCTGGTGATATCGTATTACCCATTGAATATGATTATATTGACAAGTGGGATAATGGCTATTATTATCTTGCTAAAGAGGATGGTCACCGTACGTTATTATCATCTACCCTTCATACAATTATTGAAACTAGCAAAAGTCTAGTAAAACTCGATAATAATTATATAAAGGTAGTTGGAGAGTCTGCTAATTACGGAATCAACATGTTTGGTCTGATGGATTTTAATGGGAATGTAATTATTCCAACGGACGAGGAGCACAATTTTACGGAAATTGAAGTTTTAAAGAATGGCTTCTTGAAGATTATATATTATAAAGGTGATTATGGCAATTCACATATCGGAATACTTGATAATCGTGGGAAAATAATTTATGATAACGACCATTGTGATGATATAAGATTGCTGGATAATGGCTTTATATTAGTAGAAAGCGAAAGACTAATCCTTTTACTTAATTTACAAGGTAAATGTGTGTTGAAAAAATGGTATAATAAGATTAATTTTTTATCCAATGGACTACTCTCGCTTAGAGACTCTGATGGATGGGGATTAGCGGATATAAAAGGACATCTAATAATAGATACGCATTATCTTGATGAACTTGTTTTTGAAGATAATGTTTCAGACATACGTGTTAAAGGCTCTTCTCTAACTCAAAAGATAAATGAAAAAGGAATAGTTATTGTACACAACGGAAAGGACGAAATAGAATTACCAGAAAACGTATATTGGGGTACTGATTATGTCAATGGACTCAGCATTGTCCGACGGAAGGTAAATGCATGTCATGTAATAGGTATTGTAGATATAAAAGGAAAAATGATTATTCCTGCGCAGTATAAAAGCGTAACATTACTGTCTGATAACTCTATTCGCGTAATGGATGGAGATTGCTATGGACTATTTGATTTGAATGGAAAAACTATTCTTCCACCTATTTTTACGAATATTAACTATATTGCAAAAGACAGAATATTAGTAGAATGGAATTTAAACATCGCAAAGGAGTGGGATAATACTGGATACATCCCAGGAAATTCCTACACGAAATATAAGGGAAGTGATGGGGACTTAGACTATCGTGCTTGCAATAGATCGGCTCTTTGTAACTCAAAGGGTGAAATAATTAATGATAAGGAATTGTTGTACGTCGAAAATTTTATCGGCAATTACGCAAAAGCCTATAAAAAGATCGAAAAAGGAAAAATCAAACTCAATACTAAAATTGAAGTTGTTGAAGTGGACGCGATAAAATATCGACAAGTTGGCGTTATAGACTTATCAGGAAACACAATAGTTCAGCCTCTTTATGACAGCATTACTTTGTACAAAGAATCCTCATATGCAAAAGTATGTAAGGATAAAAAATACGGTATCATTCATTTACCCTCAAAATCAATTAAGATGTATGATGATGTGCCAATCATGCATATGTGGGATGTAGATGAATTAGGTAGGTGTGTTTATAGTGAGGATTGTGAATACGCAAAATGTTGTGATGACAGTTGGGATTGGGTCGGTGGAACTCGCGGAGTATTAAATCCACAAGGTGTATTAGTGCCGCCTGGAAAATATGCCGATATATGTCTTATAGATAACGGACTGATAAAAGTCTCTAATGATAACGGAAACTTATATGGCTTATTGGATAAAGAAGGGAAAGAAATTTTGCCGATAAAATACTCTTATATTTCCTCGTTTAAAGGTAATTATGCGACAATTTGCATTGGTGGGGAAAAAGACTATTGTTCCAATAGAATGATTAAAGGAGGGAAATGGGGTGTTATTGATAATACAGGAAAGTTTGTTAAGGAATGCATTTCAGATGAAGAAGAAAAACTCGTAAATGAAAATGTATTCAATGATAACAGAACCAGTAACTATCATCCATCTGTTATTCTTTCTGATAGTATTTCTGAACCCAAAGAAAGAAACTCTTATGATTACGGTTATGATTCATACCGAGATGACGATGATGAAGGTCCGTATAGCAAATATGGAGGGTATAATGGATGGGATGATAACACCATCGACGAAGCGTTTGATGGGAATCCCGAATTAACATGGAATATTGATTAAAAAGATTATGATATGGGACGATATTATTATCCTAATGTTGCGAATGCTTTAGAAGCAAAGATCCAATTTCTTCGTGAGCATCATTACAAAATTCGTCATTGTTTCAAGAATGATGGCGGAAAAGGTTATGTGCTGTTTGATACACGGGGTGATGTGAATGAGTGGTATAAAGAAGTACATGGGAAAGTGTTTTATGAAGATGAACTTGAGAATGGTGGCTTCCGATAAAAATACAACAGGCAACTAACCAGACCAACGCTAAGCCTGACATGCGAGGGTCATAATTCAAATTACAAGTATGAAAAAGAAAACTGTTTTCAGAAAGTAGCTTGAATCAGAGAGATGGATTCAAGCTGCTAAAAAGTTGTGGATAGTATCACAACTGGCAACAAGTTTGCTGACCTTGAATGGAGATATGTTACAGTACTGCTAGCAGCCGAACCTTGCGAATGAGATTTCTCTCAACTGCAATCTCCTAGGGGCTTACGAGGATGTAAAAGACTCAAAAAAGTTTCTCCGAAAGTAGGCACTTGATTAATTCTCTCGAAAAAGACTGACGCTGGTAGCAAATCTGTTCGGAGATTAAGGTTCGATTCCTTTAGTCAGTCCTAAATTAGCAATCAATACTATTTATTGTATGAAACAAGAAATATTTTCTAAACGAATAGGAATTCGACCAGTCACAGCTGATATAGTTGTGAGAAATGATGCCCCAATAGAACTTCGACGATTTCTTCATCTGATCATGAAAGAGTATATGAGGAGTCTTAAGAAGATAAGAGATGTTGTGTGTAAGACTATTAATGAAACGCCTGATCCAAATAATTGGAGAGAGAATGATTTCATGGATTCTGAGATACAATGTCTTTTAGATTCTTGTAAGTGGTATCGAATCTATGATATTATAGAATGTTTTTATACCGAGTTGGATCAAAGAACTAGAACTGCATTTGAAAACAAGATAAACGAATTCTTTTACGAGAAAGGTATTGGTTGGAAAGTTGAGAAAGGTACTATTGTATCTCGTGGTGATGACTTTTTTGAAGAAGCTCTTAATAAAGGAATTGAAACATTAACAGAAAAAAAACTGCTGACATCAAAAAATGAAATTTCAGAAGCCATCTCAGATTTATCTAGGAGACCTACCCCCGAAATTACAGGTGCAGTTCAACATGCATTGGCTGCCTTGGAATGCGTATGTAGAGAATTAACAGGGTCAAATGACACTTTAGGAAAACTAATAAAGAATTATCCGGACTTAATTCCCAAACCATTGGACACTGCTGTTGATAAAATGTTTGGATATGCATCTGAACATGGTAGGCATCTTCATGAGGGAAGTGAGCCTTCTTACGATGAGGCTTTTCTACTTGTACACATTTCCGCTTCGTTATGTACATATTTAACAAAAAAAAAAAATAATATGATAGATTATAGTAAAATCAAAGAACACGAACTCAAGATGTTGACGAATCAAGAAGGTTACATGAAGTTTGCAAAAGCTTTCTTTGATAGTCAGTTTGGCATCAGCAGTCCTTTTACCGAGGAAGAGTTTCATCAGGCAATTGAATACCAAAAAGAATTAGTTAAAAAGAATATTGAAGAGTCGGATTTCTCAAAGGAAATAAAGGAACAGAAGAAACGAAATATTGATAAATCATATTCCGTTATTGAGGAGTATTTAAAGACACATTATTTCGTGAGAATCCAATAATATAACAACTATGACCGAACTCGAATTACAACAATATCTACTTCGCGAGTACCCACAGGAGAATGCTCGATGTGAGTGGAAGGAATTTAAAAATCTTAAGAACTCGTTCTGTGGGGATGAGAAAGATGATGTGATTTCCTACGTGTCGGCTATCGCCAACATGGAGGGTGGTTTTCTCGTGGTTGGTGTGCATGACAAGACACTGGAGATTGTCGGCACAGACACCTATAACTATGACCGCCAGAAGGCAATCCTCCGATTGACGGAACGTTGCACGAACCTGTCAAGCGAGGGACTGGACATCGAAGAGTATATCACAGACGATACCCAAAAGGTGGTGTGGGTGATTCATATCCCTAAACATCTACCCAAACGTCCTGTCTATGCTCACGATAAGGCATGGCAACGGATAGAGGACTCTTTGGTGGAGCTGACACAAGAGCGTTTGAATGCCATCTTGGACGAGCCGTTGTTCACAGATACCGATTGGTCAGCCGTAATCGTGTCCAATGCCACGATTGATGATTTGGATGAAGTCGCCATTGCCAAAGCAAAGGTGATGTTCAAGAAGGTACACAGCCGTATTCCTGCAGCAGAGGTTAATGCGTGGTCAGTAGAGGAGTTCTTGAGTAATGCAGGTGTGATGATAGATGGTGGTATTACTCGTGCAGCTATTATTTTGCTGGGCAAGCCTGTTTCTGTGTTCAAACTCCGTCCTGCCATAGTAAGAGTTACTTGGTCACTACGTGATGAACACGAAGATGTGGTTGACTATGAGCATTTCACAGCACCATTCATCTTGACGGTTGACCAGATACTTGCCAAAGTGCATAATCTGACGATGCGCGAAATGCCTGGCGGTACGATGTTCCCAGATGTAATGCAACAATACGATGACTATTCCATGCGCGAAGTTCTTCATAACTGCATCGCCCATCAAGATTATACCTTACAAGAAAGAATCAATTTGGTAGAGAATCCCGGATTCCTATATTATGCCAATGGTGGCAGCTTTATTCCTGGCTCCCTGCAAAAGGCATTGGCTACACATGGGCCACAGCGTCACTACCGCAATGAGTGTCTTTGTAATGCGATGGTGAACTTCAATATGATTGACATCGTTGGTCGAGGTATCCGCAAAATATTCAATGAGCAGTGGAAACGCCACTTCCCCATGCCTGATTACGAGATTGATACAGCTAATAAAGAGGTGGCAGTCCGTCTGTATGGTAACGCCATCAATGAGAAGTACACTACGCTCTTGAAAGAGAATAAGGAACTGACATTAGAAGACTGCATATTATTGGATGCCGTTCAGAAAGGACATCGAATCAATGAAACTGATGCCAACAATTTGCTTAGTCGTGGATTAGTGGAAGGCGATTACCCAAACCTTACTATATCGTTGAGCATTGCAAGGCAAACCAAGCAAGTTCCAGAATATACCAGACTGAAAGGGCTTGAAAAGGACAAATTGAAGCAAATGGTTATACAGTTCCTGCAAAACTCTGGAAGCGAAGGAGCACGTCGTGAATTTATATACAAATATCTCAAAGATGTGTTACCTTCCAATAAAACAGAAGAGCAGCAATTGCGTATCGTTGGGAGATTGTTGGTAGAAATGAACGAAGAAGGATTAATTGGAAAGGAAGGACTTAGATGGCTTGTAAGATGATACGATCCGACCAGATTCGCCTAATCCAACCGTCAATCCGACCGTTTTTTGGCATCATCCGACCGAAATCCGACCGTTTTAATGGCATTCACCAGTTCATCCGACCATTTCCCTGATTCCTGTTATATTTATATAGTTCAATGAAGGTATTGTAAATAAATGAAGAAGTATTATCGAAAAATAGTATTCACAAATTCAAATATGAAAGCGGGGTTTAGATTTGAAGACAGATTTCAAATCTTACCTATCAATATGGATGGGAAACCACAGAATCCCTGCGCACGCCATTTCCCTCTTTATTTGGAATATACAATAGAATTTGCAAACGGAGAACCTGAAGATATTTTCGAATTAGGGGCGATTCGTATAAACAAAGAGAAGGAAATACTGAATTTGCTTTCTTGTTTGACCAATCATAGATTCTTTAATTATGACTCATCTATGATGGGATGGGGTATCATCATGCCTAATAAACTATCTGATGATATGACAGAAGATGAAAAGAAGAATTTCAACAATCAAGAAAGTCAATTATTTTTGGGTGGATATATCTATAAAGGGCTGAAAGAGGATATGCAAATAGATCATTTTTCAGATTTAAAAGAGGAAATCGTATACAAGGAGGCCAGAATGCATGAATATTATACAGATGATCCTGTTGATGATTTCCAACATGAAATATCGTTCCCAAACACTATAAGTTCAGCACTCTACTATTATTTCAATCTCTCACAAAAAACACGGGAGAAGGTTAATTCCTGTATTTATTTAGCATGTGACGGGATGGATATATCTGCACAAAAAAGAAGTTTGTCTTTCCTTTCTTATGTTTCAGCAATTGAAGGACTTGTTGACTTGGATGTAGATGATGATGAGATTAAATTTGAATGCAAAAGTTGCCAATCCATCAAATCGTCTCCCTATACTTGTCCTCAATGTGGACGACCTATATGGGGTGTCAAACAGAAATTTGTCAACTTCCTATCCAAATTCGTAGCTGGTAGTGAGAAATCACAGAAGATATATAAAGATATTTATAATCTTCGGAGTAAAATGACTCATACAGGTAAACTCTTTTTAAGCGATTACGAATTATCTTTTAGTGAAAAACCGAATGTAAAGAATGAAGACGATTGGCTAATGAGGCTTAAGACTCTTCAATTATTCAGAATCTCACTAGATTGTTGGTTGAGGTATCCTGAGAAGAAGAAACAATAGAATTTAATATAGAACATTATTATGATATTTGGAAAGAAAATAAAAGAGCTCAGAGAAGAGCGAGGATTGCTGCAACGACAATTGTCTGCGGCATTAGAGATTGATACACCTATGTATAGTAAAATTGAGCGTGGAGAACGTAAGGCAAAACGTAGTCAGATTCCTATCATGGCCAAACTTTTCGATGTGGAAGAAAAGGAACTGCTTACCATTTGGTTAGCAGATAAGGTTCTTGACACCGTAGAAGATGCAAGTGAGGTAAAAAATGATGCTATCGCTTATGTTCAAAACGAAATCGAGAATGGATAGCGGCATTTATATTAGTTCTTATTATTCGAGGCTGCGTGCTACTCCTATTCAATCAGAATCTTCATCTATGCAAGTTCCGACACACAAAATGTCGGAGACTATGACGGAGACATGCCGGAGACGAAACTCACTGAGCGTAAGCAGAATTTTATCTCGTAAAAAGAGCCTCCGACAATAACCGGCAAACAAATGTCAGTGATGTTGTCGATGAGCCAATACATTATTGAACGTGACCTGTCTGCTTTAGAATCCTGAAGTATGAAGGAAAGAATAATGATGAAGTGTGGGTAAGATAGACTGACCAAAACTCTAATGAGATGACAATGCAATTTAGCATTCCAAAAATAGAGAATTCAAAGTAAACCATTATAATATATGAGAATATGAGATTTATATATAACGAACATGAGTATGATAAAGAACTGAAGGGGGCTTATAAAACAGGATGCTTTGAGATATATCTTAGAGGACAGTTCAATCCGGATCTTGCACAAATGTCCACAGAAGATCTGGGTACATTTCTTCATGAATACATTCATTTTCTACAGAACATTTCTACCCCCTGGGGAATACATGCAGCAATAGTACGAAATAATGACCTCTGCGAATTTGTTCATTCAATGGAGGACAAGGAAGACATTCATTTACCCTATCATTTCACCCCATCTACTGAACAGCAACTAAGACGTAGCTGGTTGCAATGTAGTATGGGGACAGGGCATCTGATTTTTCCTATTGACAGAACAGCACCAACTGGTTATCGATATGAGGAATTAGAGGGATTCCCGATTTCTATGCATCAAGTTCTATTGTCCCTTCAATCAACCTATGGAGAACGTAAAGAGTTAATAATAGGTGCAACCATAATAAAGGAAAGTATGGCTGCCATGTATCAGTCTCTGATAGATCCTGATACTACTCATCCAGATGTACCATACAATATTATACAATTTTGGTGTGAAAAGCATTTTCCAAACATTGCAAAAGACACAAAGAAATTAATATGCCTCTGTTACATGTCGCTCTTTAGCTTGGATCCTGGTTTTGCATTGATGTGTGAACTAAGGAATGCCAATGCTAATCCAGAACTTTCTGGCTGGCAGATCTTTGATGAATATATTCGTCATAATGTAATAATAAACGGAAAAGCGGTTTCTATCCCTGATTTCTTTAATTCGTTAGTGGAACAATACAAGCAATCACTTAGGGGTATGTTACCATGTGATCTTATCTTTACCAATATTTTATTGGACAGAGTAAAATTAGAGAACGGCATTGTTCCTATTCTCAATGTTATACATACGGAAAGGTTTGGACTCCAGAATATCCAATCTCTGATAGAGTACCTCGGAATACCATTTATCCACCAGTTGGATGGAAGGCAATTCTATCCACAAGTGGTAGGGATTGCACATTCTTGCCAAGATGTAGTGGTAATCTCTGGTAATGCTGCTATGTACAATTATTTTCTAAACCCGAATGAACATGGTGGCGTTTGTCCGTTTAAGTATATGTGTGATGCCGAAGATGATGTTTGTTGGGACAAACCTTGGCGACATGACAACTGTATATTTGAATGTGGAATGGATTCCATAAATGTCAAAGGTAAAAAAATAGTAAAGGACCACTGAAACTTCAAATCATAATCGATAGGTGTAAAGATAGGGTTATAGATAAAGTTTTTTGTCATTTCTTGATTGGAAGGCCTAATTTGTCTCAATCTGGACAAATCTCCATTTAATAAAAGTTAAATGCGTTAAATCTTCATCATTTTCTGCAGCTGCAGAATCCTATTCGTCACTTTTCTACCGTTTAGAATAAAATCAATTGAAATACAAAGAGTTGCAAATGCCGATATTGTTCTGGTCTTACTTCTGTTACCATTCCAAATTCGGTAACCAACATTGGAACCTAGCTTTTTCATGGTGCACTAGCCTGACCTCAGTGATTTCTGAAATGGATATTCCCTGTTCTATTGATACTGAGTGTTTTCGAAATGATGTGTTCAATAATGCAACGCTTTACGTACCCAAAGGAACTATAGATAAATATAAATCAACGGATTATTGGAGTAAGTTCGTTCATATCAAAGATGGAAAACCATTTGAACATTTACTGACCTATATGGTTGATGGAGATGTATATACTTCATACACATTGGAAGAAGGAGATGCTATTACCCCTGAAAGCATCCCCACTAGAGAAGGCTATACCTTTTCTGGGTGGAGCGAAATCCCAACGACTATGCCTGCAAATGATGTGTCCGTTTCGGGAACATTCACAGTTAATAAGTACACTATCACGTATATGGTGGATAATGTTTTGTTGATGACTGAAGAGGTTGATTATGGTTCAACCATTGTGCCCCCAAGGTCGCAAAAGGATGGTTATGATATTCTGTGGAGTTCGCATCCAACAACAATGCCTGCCTTTGACATTACTATCTATGGCGCTTACACCACGGGCATCAATGCCATCACAAATGAGGAGGACGAAAGGCAAGTATTTACTCCCGATGGCAAGCGGTGGGAAACTCCGAAGAAGGGTCTGAACATCATTCGCATGAGTGACGGAACAGTGAAGAAAGTGGTGGTGAAGTAACCCCCTCAAACTCCTCGAGGAGAGAGTGTTATTAGAATAAGGTGCACCTGGAGCAATCATCTCCGGGTACACTTCTTTTTGTCGGGCTGTTTCATGATAAAGTCGCAAATTCTTGTCTTCTTGTTTCTTTTACGAGCAAATGTGTGGCGGTTTGAGATTTTATTCGTATCTTTGTGGCATTATTGTAAAAACCTAAAATTTTCTAGATGATATGATGAAAAGACAATTCATTCTGGGTGTCATGATGACAGCCGCTTTGGGCATGTCGGCCCAGAAAGCCATGAACCCGCCTGCCGGGGGAAAGGCTATTAGTGATGAACTGATCGGTATCTTCTTCGAGGATATCAGTAGTGCTGCCGATGGCGGACTCTATGCGGAACTGGTGCAGAACGGCTCGTTCGAGTTCAGTCCTGCCGAGCGTGACGGGTGGGGACCTGGAACAGCCTGGAAGGCCGTACGTCCCGGACACTCGCTGGGCTATATGTCACCTCGCATGGACAACGGGCTCAACAAGAACAATCCCACCTATATGCGCCTGCACATCGAGCGCGTGAAGGAGTATTACGACTACAAGGGCTGGAAGGGTTTTGGCCTGCAGAACGATGGCTTCGACGGCATTTCCGTAAAGGCCGGGGCCAAATATGACTTCTCTGCTTTCTTCCGCAATGTGGACAACGATACGAAAAAGGTCCGCGTGGTGCTGGCTGAGCCGCAGATGGGGTGGGGCAAGGACCCGAAACTGCTGGCCGAGGCTACCATCGACGTAAACAGCAAGGATTGGAAGAAATACGAGGTTGTGCTGACTCCCTCGGAAGAGTCGAAGAAGGCCATGCTGCAGATTCTGGTGCTGAATCAGGGCGAGATGGATGTCGACATGGTTTCGCTGATGCCCGAGGATACCTATAAGGGTCATGGCATGCGCAAGGATCTGGCTCAGGCTCTGGCTGACCTGCATCCGAAGTTCATGCGCTTCCCCGGCGGTTGTGTGGTTCATGGAGGCGGCGACGGATTCTGGAACACCTATCGTTGGAAGACTACCGTTGGACCGAAAGAGCAGCGCCGTGGACTGAAGAACACGTGGGGCTACCACCAGTCGATGGGACTGGGCTACTATGAGTATTTCCAGTTCTGCGAGGACCTGAACATGGAGCCGCTGCCCATTTTGCCCTGTGGCGTGAGCTGTCAGGGAACCAACGGCGGCTGGGGCATGAAAGACCAGGCTCAGGATGTGGTGCCCATGAGCGAGATGGACGAGTGGGTGAACGAGGCGCTCGACCTGATTGAGTGGGCCAACGGCGATGTGAACACGAAGTGGGGCAAGGTGCGTGCTGATGCAGGTCACCCGAAGCCTTTCGGACTGAAGTATCTGGGAATCGGCAACGAGGAAAGGATTTCGCCCGAGTTCAACGAGCGCTTCAAGTATATGTATGAGCGCATCACGAAGGCCCATCCCGAGATTATCATCGTGGGAACGGCTGGTCCCGGCTCTCATCCCGGCAATCCTGACTATGAGAACGGATGGAAACTGGCAGACGAACTGGGAATGCCCATCATGGACGAGCACTACTATGAGCCGCGCGACTACTTCCTGAAGAGTCGTCAGTACGACAAGTACCCGCGTGACCGCAAGACGAAGGTGTATCTGGGTGAGTATGCCGCCAAGGACAAGAAGCTGATCGACGCGTTGGCTGAAGGTCTCTATCTGCTGCATGTGGAGCGTAATGGCGACGTGGTTGTAATGACCAGCTATGCTCCGTTGTTTGCCCGCAAGAATGCCACAAACTGGAACCCCGACCTGATTTACTTCGACAACGAGCGCCCGTTCCTGACCTGCAGCTACTATATCCAGCAGATGTTCGGCCAGTCGAGTGGAAACTATTACTATGGCGATTGCGTGAAGATTGACGGAAAGACGGACTTGCAGGAGCAGTCGGTCATCCTGAACACCAAGACGCGCCAGCTGTTCGTGAAGCTCTGTAATGCCGGCGCCGATGCCAAGAAGGCCAGCATCGACCTGAGCCGTTTCAAGGGCATGAAGAAGGTGATGACCAAGACCGTTCTGAGCGGCCAGCCCGATGATGAGAACAATTTCGAGAAGCAGCCCATCGCTCCGAAGACCGAGACCATCAAGGCTCAGAAGAAGCTGAATCTCGACTTGGCTCCGTATTCATTCGTAATGCTTCAGGTAAGTCTGTAATATTATTAATGAAACACAAAGACACAAAGACTCAAAGATTATAGGTTGTTATTTGGTTTGAAATAAAAACTTTGTACCTTTGTGTCTTTGTGTTCAGTTATATAAAAAAAGGTGGAACTTTAAACGAGTTCCACCTTATTTATATCTTGCTCTTTGTCGCAATAATGACATTTCAGGATGCCGGCATCTTTGTCGATGACATGGAAGATGGTCTTCATCGGCTCGTTGTTGGTGATGCACTTGGGGTTGTTGCACTTCACGATGCCCCGGAGCTCATCGGGCGTCTTCACGGTCTTCTTTTCCACCACCTCGTAGTCCTTGATAATGTTCAGCACCACGTTGGGAGCCACCACGGAAAGCTGGGATACCTCATCGTCGGAGAAGAACTTGTCCTGCACCTTGATGATGCCTTTCTTTCCCACCAGGTTGGAAGGGTAGTTGTTGCCGATGGTGACGATGGTCTTCATGTCCTGAAGTCCCAGCATGTTGGCCACCTGGAAAGTCTTGTCGGCCGGGATATGGTCAATCACGGTGCCGTTTTCGATAGCGGCTACGATTCTTTCTTTCTTGTTCATAGTCGATAACTCATTATTGAATGATAGTCTTGTCGTTCACCACTTCTTCGTAGGTAATTCCCAGCACATCGCAGATGATGGCCTCGCGGGCATAGAGTCCGTTCTGGGCCTGCTGGATGTAGTAGGCATGCGGGTCTTCATCTACGTCATAGGCAATCTCGTTCACACGGGGTAGGGGATGCAGGATTCTCATGTTCTCCTTGCAGTTCTTCAGCATGTCGGCCTTCAAGATATATACGTTCTTCACGCGCTCGTATTCCATGAGGTCGGAGAAACGTTCCTTCTGCACGCGTGTCATATAAATAATGTCGGCATCGGCTATCACCTTCTCGTTGAAGGCCGTGTGCTCGGCGAATTTTATCCCGTTCTCCTTGCAGTAGAGCTTGTACTCGTTGGGCATCGCAAGTTCCTTGGGCGCAACGAAATGGAACGTCGGGTTAAAGTGGCGCATGGCCATGATGAGCGAGTGGACCGTACGGCCGTATTTCAGGTCACCCACCAGATAGATGTTCAGGTTCTCAAGCGTGCCCTGCGTCTGATAAATTGTATAGAGGTCGAGCATGCATTGTGAGGGATGCTGGTGGGCTCCATCGCCTGCGTTGATGATGGGAATAGGGGCAATCTCGCTGGCATACTGGGCAGCTCCCTCGATATAGTGGCGCATGGCAATCACGTCGGCATAGTTGCTCACCATCAGGATGGTGTCCTTCAGCGTCTCGCCCTTGGTTCCGCTGGTCACTTTGGGGTCGGCAAAACCGATGACTCGGGCGCCCAGACGGTTGGCTGCCGTCTCAAAACTCAGTCGTGTACGGGTGGATGGTTCAAAGAAAAGAGTTGCCACTACTTTGCCCTTAAGTAGTTCACGATTAGGATGTTTTTCGAACTCCTGTGCCATCTTAATCATATAGAGAATCTTCTCTTTCGTAAGGTCGGCAATCGTTACAAAATTATGTTTTTCCATTGCTGATTGAATGATTGTTTTCAAATTCGCGTGCTAAGTTACGCATAATTTTTGGTTTAAGGTTGATAATTTCAAAGAAATGTTGTATTTTTGCATCAAAATTCTGAAAATGCGACGAAATTTCATACGTATCCTATGGGCGCTGATAGCCGTGGTGGGCATCGGCCTCATTGTTGGCTTCTTTTCCATATGGTTTGGACTGATCGGCTACATGCCTGACATCGAGGACCTGCAGAACCCCATCAGCAAGTATGCTTCCATTGTGTATTCAGCAGATGGAAAGCAGCTGGGAACCTATAATCAGAACCAGCAGAACCGTATCATGGTGGATTACGATCATCTGCCTGCCGGATTGGTGGCTGCCTTGGTGGCTACTGAGGATGAACGCTTCTATGAGCATTCGGGAATTGACTTCATCGCCTTGGGACGTGCTATCGTGAAGCGTGGCTTGATGGGGCAGGAGAGTGCCGGCGGTGGTTCCACCATTACGCAGCAGCTTGCCAAGCAGCTCTATTCAAAGACGGCAAAAACCAAGATGGAGAGACTCTTGCAGAAACCGATTGAATGGGTGATTGCCATCAAACTGGAGCGTTTCTATACCAAGGAGGAAATCGTGGCCATGTACCTTAATTACTTCGATTTCCTGCATAATGCCGTGGGTATCAAGACAGCAGCGAAAACCTATTTCAACAAAGAGCCCATCAACCTGACGCTCAACGAGTCGGCCACGTTGATTGGTCTTTGTAAGAACCCTTCTTATTATAATCCCGTGCGTTATCCTGAACGCAGCCGTGAGCGCCGTAATGTGGTTCTTTCCCAGATGGTAAAGTCGGGCTATCTTTCTACGGCTGAATACAATTCGGTCAAGAACGAGCCCCTGACGCTTAATTTCCACCGGGCTGACCACAAGGAAGGCCTTGCCCCGTATTTCCGCGATTTCCTCCGCCGCTATATGATGGCCGACAAGCCCAATCGTAAGGACTATTTCGAGTGGAACATGAATCAATATGTGATTGACTCTATTTCATGGGAAACCGATCCGCTTTATGGTTGGTGCAAGAAGAACAAGAAGCGCAACGGCCAGAACTACAACGTCTATACGGATGGTCTTCGCATCTATACTACCATCGATACACGTATGCAGAAGTATGCGGAAGAGGCTGTCTATAAGCATATCGTATCCGACCTTCAACCTGCATTCAACAGGGAGAACAAGTATAAGAAGAATGCGCCCTATAGTTCTACGGCTACCCGCAAGACTATTGATCAGATCTTCGCCCGTACGATGAGGCAGACTGACCGGTATCGTGCCTTGAAGAAAGCAGGTGCTTCTGAGGAAGAGATACGCAAGTCGTTCAACACACCTGTGGAAATGAGTATCTTCACTTATCGAGGAGATATTGATACCGTGATGACTCCGATGGATTCCATCAAGTATTACAAGCATTTCCTGCGTGCCGGCTTTATGAGTATGGATGCGCATACAGGTGCCGTGAAAGCCTATGTGGGTGGTGTCGATTATGAGCATTTCCAGTACGATATGGTTTCACTTGGACGTCGCCAGGTGGGTTCTACGGCCAAGCCTTATCTCTATGCCCTTTCTTTGGAGCATGGCTATTCTCCGTGCGACGTGGTGCCTTGCCAGCATCATAACTACGGCAATTGGTCTCCCCGTGGAAGTGCCCGTGGCATGGTTACGTTAAAATGGGGACTCCAGAATTCCAACAACCTTGTAACGGCTTATCTGATGAGTCGTCTTGTGCCTAATGACTACCGTCAATGTGGCGTTGTCTATCTGGATATGCTGAATAAGTTCGGAATCAACACGCCTGGCATTTATCCTTCCCTGCCGCTCTGTTTGGGTGCTTATGAAGCCAGCGTGAAAGAGATGGTGGGTGCCTATACGGCTTTTGCCAATCACGGAATCCGAAACACGCCGATGTTTGTAACTCGTATTGAAGACAGCAACGGCGAGGTGGTGGCTAACTTCCAGCCGATGATGGGCGAGGTCATTAGTGATGACAACTCGTACAAGATGATTGACATGCTGAAGGCGGTAATTGATCATGGTACGGGCGCGCGCATGCGTAATAGATATAATATGAAGTGCGAGATGGGTGGTAAGACCGGTACTACTAATGACAACTCCGATGGATGGTTCATCGGTTTCACTCCCCGTTTGGTTAGTGGAGCATGGGTAGGAGGTGAAGATCGTGATATCCATTTTGATAATGCAAATCTCGGTCAAGGTGCAAATGCAGCCCTCCCCATCTGGGCATACTATATGCAGAAGGTGTTCGCGGATCGTTCACTTGGATATAGTCCCGATGAAAAGTTTGATATTCCGGAGGACTTTGACCCCTGCGGCCGTAAAAATTCTGGAATGGATGTCGCCGGTATAGAAGATGTGTTTGAATGACATCAGGAATCCGTCAGATATTACTGGTAAATGTTGTCTTCACAGGCATAAAATACCGTTAATTATTCTTTATTGCGGTTCTCGTTGAGACTTTTGGTTTGATTTATGTCAAGAAACTCAAAAAAGTTCTCAATATTTCTAAAATTCCCTCCGATATATTTGGAGGGAATTATTTTTTTGCTTACCTTTGCATCCGCTTTCGCTCCGAAACTCGGGCGTTTGCATATTAGAAAGCGATCTTTGATAAGAAATTACATAGAGAGACAGAGAAGTAGTAGTACAAGAAGCAGGCGCATTTATATTAATAGATGTGTCTGGGTAAACGAACCGTTTGATTCAACTTTACTATACGGATGGTCCTGTGACAGACAACGAGAACTGGCCATGTCCGCCCCTTGTGGGTTTGGTTCATGGTTCCATTATAGGAAATTTTACAATGGAGAGTTTGATCCTGGCTCAGGATGAACGCTAGCTACAGGCTTAACACATGCAAGTCGAGGGGCAGCATGGGAGTTGCTTGCAATTCCTGATGGCGACCGGCGCACGGGTGAGTAACGCGTATCCAA
>Ga0256407_10005672_pt1 | contig 19815 bp, 13 predicted proteins | sample RumenRJG_04DNA_FD_193489 | JGI IMG/M metagenome (GOLD analysis project Ga0256407, IMG submission 193489) | Bovine rumen microbial communities from Lethbridge, Alberta, Canada - RJG_04 | ecosystem: Host-associated > Mammals > Digestive system > Stomach > Rumen | place: Canada: Alberta... | reverse complement strand
CCAGGTGCTTTCCAACGTACTTCGCTATGCCCGCAATGGCAGCATCATTACTTTCCACGATAGTCTGAGGTCATGGCAAGGTGGCAACCTGCAATATGCCCTCTCCCATGCTCTTTGGTTCTTGAAGGAAGAGGGCTATGAATTCAGGTTACTTTAGGCTTTTGCATAACATGGAAGGCTGATGCCGTAAAACTGCCGGCACATCCTCTTATTATGTTGTTCTTATTCTTCTTTCTCCTTGATGATAAACACTGCACATGCGCCAATGATAAGCATGATGCCGGCTATGACCATCATGTTGACTTCTGGTGAAAGACCTCCAGCTGGTGTCATCAGACTTAATATGGTGCCACCCAAAGCTGCTGCTACAATCTGCGGTACACAAATGGTTCCGTTGAACAATCCCAAGTAGGTACCCATGTGACCTCCTGTAAGGGCGTTTGTCAGGATAGTGAACGGCAAAGCCAACATGGCTGCCCAAGCACACCCGATAAGCAAGAAGCTCAGGAACAATGCATACTGGTTGTGTACGAAATAAATAGAGATGAAGCCTATACCACCCAGCACGAGACTCAGGGCATAAATCAACTTGCGGTTTTTGAACATTGGAATCACTACTGCCCACAATACTGAGCCAATAGCTTGTACGGCAAAGATGACACCTACCCAGTTGGCTGCTTCCTGGTACTGGGTGCTGGTGGTGTCGAGCACCAACTTCTGCACACCATCCACTACACTGCTTACGGTAGGAGCATCAAACACATTAGCAGCTATAGAACCATTGGTGTAGGTCCACATAAACATGAAGGCAAACCAGCAGAAGAACTGTACTAAACCCACTGTCCAGAAAGCCTTGGGGGCTTTGACTAACAATTTCAATATGTTGGTCTTCTCTTTCTTGGTCTCTTCGGTAATGCCGTGATATTCTGCATATTCCTTCGGCGGATACTCCTTTACCTTAACAGTGGTATATATAACGCAGAGTATGAGGATAAGGGCACCTATATAGAAAGAGTATATTACTGAGTCTGGAATAACGCCTTGAGCTGCAACATTCTGAATACCTATCCATGCAAAGATGTATGGGAACAGATAACCTACCAGGCTACCGGCATTGCAGAGGAAACTCTGGATAGAGTAGGCAAGTCCTTTCTGTTTGGTATTCACCATATCTCCCACCATCATCTTAAATGGTTGCATTGCCATGTTAATGCTTGTATCGAGGAACATCAGTGAGAACAAGCCGAATATCATAGCAGTTCCTACTGCCATTCCGAAACTGCCGGCATTAGGTAACAGACACATCACGATGACGGCGATGAGTGATCCAATAAATAAATAGGGTATGCGACGTCCCCAACGAGTCCAGGTACGGTCGCTCCATGAACCGACGAATGGTTGTACGATGATGCCTGCCAAAGGAGGCAATAGCCAGAAATAACTCAAGTTATGTGGGTCTGCACCCAAAGTTGAGAAGATACGACTGATGTTGGCGCTTTGCAAGGCGTAAGCAATCTGCACGCCGAAGAAGCCGAAGCTGATATTCCAAAGCTGCCAAAAACTTTTGTCAGGAATCTGTTTCATGGTATTTAAAGTTTTAAAATCCAATTTTAAGGTTATTACATGACAAAGATAGTGTTTTTTTAGTATCTTTGCCAACATAACAATAAAAAATCAATTATCATGGAAAAACAGAAAACGCCTCAGCGTTTGCAATCACTTGATGCACTCCGAGGTTTCGACATGTTCTTTATCATGGGAGGTGCCACCCTGATTGCTGCCATAGCTGCTTTTTGGCCCAATGATTTTACACAATGGTTGGCAGCACAGATGGATCATGTGAAGTGGGACGGACTAGCTCATCATGACACCATCTTCCCCTTGTTCCTCTTCATTGCAGGTATCTCGTTCCCTTTTTCACTGGAAAAGCAACGTTTCCAGGGAAAGACTGAGGGACAGATTTACAAGAAGATTATTCGTAGAGGCTTGACATTGGTATTGTTGGGTATCATCTACAATGGCTTTTTGGGACATTGGGATTTTGCCAACGCCCGCTATGCCAGTGTGTTGGCACGCATCGGCTTGGCTTGGATGTTTGGCGCCTTGATTTTCATGAACACCAAGTGGAAAACAAGAGTTGTCATCGTGGCAGTGATATTAGTGGGTTATTGGTTAGTCTCTGCTTTTGTGGGCGCTCCTGATCATCCCGGGGCTGATCCATTGACGCGTGAGGGATGCCTGGCTGGCTACATCGACCGCATCTTGTTGCCTGGAAAGATCTACTATGGTGACTATGATCCAGAAGGTATATTCAGTACCATCCCTGCTATAGCTACTGCCTTGCTGGGTATGTTTACAGGCGAGTGGATAAAATACGATAAAGAAGGACTGACGCCTGCAAAGAAAACATTATATATGGTATATGCTGGCATTGCTTTTTTGGTGATAGGTCTGATATGGAATACTTTCTACCCAGCTAATAAAATGTTGTGGTCAAGTACTTTCGTGGTACTGGTTGCAGCCTATTCTGTGCTGATGTTCGCACTGTTTTACTACATCATAGATGTTAAAAACCATCGTGGATGGATTCTTTTCTTCGTGGTCATCGGTATGAATTCCATCACCATCTACCTTGCACAGCATTTCATCAATTTCCAATACATTTCCAATCGCGTGTTTGGCGGATTGATAGGTATGACACCAGAAACCGTACAACCTTTCCTCAATGTAGCAGGCTATGTGGCAATGTGCTGGTTGTTCCTTTACTTCCTCTATAAGAAGAAGGTATTCTTGAAGGTATAGTTATAGATTATTTTGAGGTTGCAAGAAAAAGTATTAATTTTGCAACCTCATTTTTTTATAGACGCATTTATGAACAACGAGATAGCAAGAAGACGTACGTTTGCGATTGTGGCACATCCTGATGCCGGTAAGACTTCATTGACAGAGAAACTGTTACTCTTTGGTGGACAGATTCAAGTGGCTGGCGCCGTTAAAAGTAACAAAATAAGGAAGACGGCAACTTCTGACTGGATGGACATAGAGAAGCAACGTGGTATCTCGGTCACTACCTCTGTACTGGAATTCGATTACCACGACTATAAGATAAACATCCTCGATACTCCCGGCCACCAAGACTTTGCCGAAGATACTTATCGAACGCTTACAGCAGTAGATAGCGTAATTATCGTAATTGATGCTGCCAAGGGTGTTGAGGCACAGACTTTGAAGTTGATGGAGGTATGCCGCATGAGGAACACGCCTGTGATTATCTTCGTCAACAAGATGGACCGTGAGGGTAAGGATCCGTTCGACTTACTTGATGAGCTGGAAGAACAGTTGGAAATCAGCGTACGTCCATTGTCATGGCCTATTGATATGGGACAGCGTTTCAAAGGCGTATATAACATTTATGAGCAGAAACTCAACCTGTTTCAACCCTCAAAGCAGGTGGTGACTGAAAAGGTGGAGGTGGACATCAATACCCAGGAGTTGGAGACCCATATCGGAGATAAGTTAGCTGAACAGCTTCGTAATGATTTGGAACTGATTGCTGGGGTATATCCTGATTTTGACCGTCAACAGTATTTGGACGGCAAACTGGCTCCTGTGTTCTTTGGCTCAGCTTTGAATAACTTTGGTGTGCAGGAATTGTTGGATTGTTTCGTGGAGATAGCGCCTTGTCCGCGTCCCGTAGTAGCTACTGAGCGTGAAGTAAATCCTGAAGAACCTAAGTTTACGGGCTTTGTGTTTAAGATTACTGCCAACATCGACCCTAACCACCGTTCTTGTATCGCTTTCTGCAAGGTATGTTCTGGCAAGTTTGAACGCAATACCCCTTATTATCATGTGCGTCATGACAAAACCATGCGTTTTACTTCCCCTGTTCAGTTTATGGCCCAACGCAAGAGTACGGTGGATGAGGCTTGGGCAGGTGATATCATTGGTTTACCGGATAATGGCATCTTCAAGATAGGGGACACATTGACAGAGGGAGAAAAACTCCATTTCCGTGGTTTACCCAGTTTCTCACCCGAAATGTTTAAGTATATCGAGAATGCTGACCCAATGAAACAGAAACAGCTGGCAAAAGGTATTGACCAACTGATGGACGAGGGTGTAGCCCAGTTGTTTGTCAACCAGTTTAATGGGCGCAAGATTATCGGTACGGTGGGTCAGTTGCAGTTTGAAGTCATTCAATATCGTTTACTCAACGAGTACAATGCCAGTTGCCGTTGGGAACCTGTACATCTGTACAAGGCTTGTTGGATTGAGAGTGATGATGAGGCTGAATTGCAAGACTTCATGAAGCGCAAGTATCAGTATATGGCGAAAGACCGTGAGGGTAGGGATGTCTATCTGGCAGACAGTTCATACGTATTGTCAATGGCGCAACAGGACTTCAAGCATATACGCTTCCATTTCACTTCCGAGTTTTAAGAGTAGAAATACAGGCAAAGTTTGTTCAGCCACCGCCAGCGGAACTGGAACCAACGGCGAGTACTCATTGGCTCCCCTCCAAAACGAAGTACGAAATCACGATAGCCATGCTTGCGGAAGGGAGTACCTACGTCCATGAATTCCAGGTGTTTGTAACCGCCGGCTTTAGCGTCTTTCAATGCTTGCCATATGGCCATCACACTGGGGTATTGGCGCAGGTGCGACTTGTTCATACCCCCCGAGAACCATACAAAAGCAGTATCACCTGAGTAGATGCAGACACAACCACCAATTATCTTTTGCTGGTATCTTACGATGAAAATCTTGAAGCGTTGCCATGATTCACCAATATCCACATTCTTAATGCCCTGCTGGATATGTTGGAAGAATTCAATGGCAGGAAAGTGCTTCCTAATCTTTGTGAGGTAATTGAGCTTCAGCATATTGGCAAATTCCTGAATATCTTCCTCTGTCTGTGTGGTGCCTACCACAGCCCCATTCTTGAGTGCCAACCTTACCTGTCTTCTGCGTGATGAATTGAAGGCTTGCTCCACATCTTGGTTGTTGGTATCGTCGAAGGTGTTCCGTACCCTTAGCCAATTGACAGGAAAGAAACTGTTCTGTTTGAAGGAGGCATAGCCGCTGAGTGGGGTAGGCAGGTTTCTTATTTCAATGACAAAACAATCTAAACGATAGGCATAATTGGTGATTTCCTTCAACATCTGGTTGAAAAGGTCCTCCCGTTGGCTGTCTTTACAAAAGAATTCCCCAGTACCGTAAGCCACGCAACGACGAATGGTGAAAAACGGCACGAATCGTATAATGGGTTGCACAACAGCCAGTATCTTTGCCAGTACCACTCCGTCCTCACTGATTGTCAACAAAATGGGGTTGCACCCTGGCGTTCCCTCGAAAATATGGAACAGGGCGGTCGAATGGAAGGTATCGTTGCCTGGCAGGTCGGGCACATGACTTCCTCGGTAATATGATGTCAATTTTAAGGCCATCTCTGATGGCAAAGTTATAAAAAAAAATGTACTTTTGCATAAAATGTGCGATTATGGGTGTTATAGACTATGATTTAAGGAAAATAAAGGCACTGCTGTTTGATATTGACGGAGTACTGAGTGCCAATGTGGTGTCTATCGATCTCGAAGGCGTTCCTATGCGTACCGTCAACATCAAAGATGGTTATGCCCTGCATCGTGCTGCTCAGTTGGGGGTGAATATGGGAATCATCTCTGGCGGCACTTGTGAGTCTGTAAGACTGCGTTACGAAAAACTGGGTTTAAAGCCTGAAAACATCGTGTTAGGAGCAGCGAGGAAAATCGTCTGCTACGAGGTGTACAAGCAGCGTTCCGGCTTGCAGGATAACGAGATTCTCTTTGTAGGCGATGATATTCCCGATATGGAAATTATGATGGTTTGTGGCTTGCCATGCTGCCCTGCTGATGCGGCACCCGAAGTGAGAGCTATTGCGAAATACGTCAGTCCATACAATGGAGGCTATGGTGTAGGACGTGATATAGTGGAACAATACTTGAAGGCCAATGGTATGTGGATGCAAAATGCAGAGGCTTTCGGTTGGTAGTCAATGAATAATGATTAATGGATAATGCATAATGAATGTTCAATGGTCTATTATTTTAGCAAGTAACTCGCCAAGAAGAAAAGAATTGTTGGCGGGGTTGGGTTTCGACTACGAAGTGCGTACGTTGCCCGATATTGACGAGTCGTATCCAGCGCATTTGCAGGGTGGTGACATACCCCTATATATCTCTAAGGAAAAAGCTGATGCCTATAAACCGATGTTACAACCTGGCGAACTGATCATTACTGCCGATACCATTGTGTGGCTGAACGGAGAGGTATTAGGGAAACCTCGCGACAGGGAAGATGCCATCAATATGTTGCATAAGCTCTCTGGGAATACACACGAGGTATTTTCGGGTGTCACCCTTACTACCAAAGAGAAACAACGCAGTTTTTATGCAGAGACCAAGGTTACTTTTGCCCGGTTGACCGATGAAGAAATCTTGTATTACGTAGATAAGTACCAGCCTTTCGACAAGGCGGGATCGTATGGTGTGCAAGAATGGATTGGCTTCATTGGGGTGGAACGCATAGAGGGCAGCTATTTCAATGTAATGGGCTTGCCCGTGCAACGGCTCTATCGGGAACTCAAGGTGTTCTAAATCAGTTCCATCATTAGGATGAAGTCTGTCTTGGAAATCCCTTTCTGTTGTAGCAGTTGCGCATCTTGCAGCAGTAATTTGCGGAAAGCGAGAGGCGAAGTCGCTGCTTTTGCTCCTTGTTGGTAATACTCCACTGCTTGAGGCAAATTACCAAGGCACCATGCTACATGACCTGCATTCAGCCAATCGTTGGCATCTGGTTGCAGGTTGATGATTTTAGTACAGTATTGTTGGGCCTTCTCTAACTTGCCACTGCGGAAACAGCACCAAACAATGCCTCTCCAAGCTTTGATGTTATCTTCCTCTGCTAAATCCATCTTGTAAAAACACTGCAACGCCTCATCATACTCACCCAACTCAATAAGGCAAGTACCTATATTATAAGAATAGGAGAGGTTTTCAGGTTCTAACATCATCAGTTCTTGATAGCAGTTTTTCGCTTTCTCGAAAAGTCTCTTGTGCCGATAGCAGGTGGCCAGTCGTCGTAGGGTCCAAGTACTGCCTGGGGCTATGTCGTTTGCCTGTAGATAGTAAAATGCAGCTGAAGTGTAGTCTCTGTTGATACGTTCATGGCAATACCCAATGCGCTGTAGCACATCTTTGTCCACGACTTTCAATTGTTCCAGCTCATCGTAGATGTCCAATGCCATCTCAAAATTATCTGTCTTGAAAAGAAAATCGGCCACTTGTCGTAGGTATTCAGCTTGATATAGCAGTGGTTTCAGGACAGGATTCTCATGCAGCATGAGGGTGTCCTTGAAGATGTCGTGGAACTGATTCTTCAACGGATAGAGCTTAAAGAAGCGATATAGGTCTTGGATGTAGTATTTGCCTATGGTGGCTGGCATTTGGGCATAGTTATATAATTCATTGTCCTCTTCTTCCGTCAAATCCCCTATGTCATTAGGCAATAAATGACTGAATACTATTTGGCGCTGCTCATCATTCATCTGACTCATCATGAACACAGTAGAGTAGCGGTCGCTGTCGCAAAGCATGCCTAAATGCATGAGCAGTATGCCCACTTTTTTCTCTTTCTCGGGGGTAGTGCCCATCGCCTTGATGACCTCGGTATGCTTTGGCTCGTAGGGGTAGAACCAGTTCTGGATATGTTCGAAGAAAGGAAAGCGCTTCATCATTGAGAACATGCCCATATTGATATCTCCTCCTTCTTGTTGGAGTTCGCCTAACTTCCGCATCTTGTTGTTCAGCTTCGCATCCAGATCGAAAATCCATTCTGGATTCATCTCTATGTCATTCTCATCCAATGGCTTCTGTTTACGGTTTTGGATATTCTTTATTACTGCTGGCACAATCTCTTCGTTCATGGTCTTGTTGATGCGCTCAGTGTCCTGGCTTCTCAGCAGTTGGATATACATAGCATTGAGATCGTTGTCGAAAGAAGGTTGCTCTTCCTGAATCAGACTGATACGGGCTTGAATGCCTGGATAGAGGGCTATGCGCTCGCTTTGCAGGTGAGCCACCAGCAGAAACCCCACCCATGCACGTACTTTTACATTGACATCTTTGTGGTAGAAGGCTTCAATGAGCCAGAGCATCTTCTCTTCGTCAAAACAAGTCATGAGGCTCAGGGTCACGGCACTCACGAAAAGGGAAAGGTCGTTGGCAGTAATCAGCTCAGACGAGAGGAATTTATAGGCAGTGTCTCGCTCGGAGTTGGTCCATCGACTATTAACCCAAGTCTGTCTGAACAGGTCACCGAGGGCCTCCTCATGCACTTTCATGTCTTGTTGCAACTTTTGTTCGTCGTGCAGCAACTCATACAGACTGAGGCAGTCGGCGAAAGACTCTAACGTACTGAGCAGCTTGGGCAAGTTGGATGACTGATACTTCACCTGTTTACGTAAGGTGAAGTAGTATTGGGAAGACAGGTCTTCTTGCAGGGTAAGATGCAATTGGTCGGCCAGGTTAAAGGCCTGTGTCAGCAAACTATGATACAGTTTCTCGCGCTCTGGGTCGTTCATCCCTTGCTGCATGTATTGTAACATGTAGCCATATGCGGTCTGCATACCCTCCAACTCTTGTAGCAAAGGATAGTTGCCGCAAGCCTGTGCCAACGTTTGCATCAGTTCAAATGCTTCCTTTAGTCTGTGCTCTTTTAACAGTCCTAATACCTGCTTGTACTGTTCCTGTATTTCTTCCAATCTCATTTTGGTTATTAATATCTTATTTGAATCTGTGCTTATATCAAAGAAAAGGCGGCCCAAAATTGATATAATTATTGAGCCGCCTCTTTGATAATAAGGCTAAAATATGTGATTACTCACCCTTGATAGCTGCTACACCTGGAAGTACTTTACCTTCGATGGCTTCCAGCAGTGCACCGCCACCAGTTGAGATATAGCTTACCTTGTCGGCCAAACCGAACTTGTTGACGCATGCTACAGAGTCGCCACCACCAATCAGCGAGAAAGCGCCCTCAGCGGTTGCTTCAGCAATAGCCTCACCGATAGCACGGCTACCAGCTGTGAAAGCATCGCACTCGAATACACCGGCAGGACCGTTCCACAGAATGGTCTTAGCACCCTTGATAGCCTTACGGAAATCTTCCTGGCTGGCAGGACCTGCGTCAACGCCTTCGAAGCCTGCAGGCACTTTGTTGGCAGGGCAAGTAATGATTTCTGCTCCTGGCTTCAGTGACATAGTACCAAAGTCAAGGCCATTGGTAGCGTTGCAGTCTGAGCCAAGTACCAGCTCAACACCGTTCTTCTTTGCCAGTTCCTCAACGCCTAATGCTACATCCAGCTTGTCGAGCTCAACGATTGAATCACCAATCTCACCGTCGTGAGCCTTGGCAAAAGTATAAGTCATACCACCGCAAAGGATGAGTTTATCTACCTTGCCGAGCAGGTTCTCGATGATACCGATCTTGGAAGAAACCTTTGAACCACCCATGATGGCAACGAACGGGCGCTTGATGTTAGAGAGTACATTGTCAACTGCCTGTACTTCCTTCTCCATCAGGTAGCCTAACATACGGTGATCTGCATCGAAGAACTCATCGATGACAGCAGTAGAAGCATGCTTGCGGTGAGCGGTACCAAATGCATCCATCACATAAGCGTCAGCGTAAGAAGCCAACTTCTTGGCAAACTCCTTCTGGCTCTTCTTCATGGCCTTCTTAGCCTCGTCATACTCAGGAGTGCCTTTCTCAACGCCTACTGGCTTGCCTTCCTCTTCAGGATAGAAGCGCAGGTTCTCCAGCAGCAGAGCCTCACCTGGCTTCAATGCCTCTGCCTCAGCAGTTGCGTTAGCGCAGTCAGGAGCGAACTTAACAGCTACACCCAAAGCCTCAGATACAGGCTTAACAATCTGGCTCAGCGACATCTTAGGATTTACCTTGCCTTTTGGCTTGCCCATGTGGCTCATCATGATGACAGCACCACCGTCTGCCAGCACCTTCTTCAAGGTTGGCAGCGCACCCATGATACGGGTCTTATCAGTTACATTACCATTTTCATCGAGTGGCACGTTGAAGTCCACACGAACGATTGCCTTCTTACCGGCAAAATTAAATTGATCAATTGTCATAGTTCTTTTTATATAAAAAGTTGATAATTCCTTCTTTTGAGTCGCAAAGATACAAATAATTGAGCGAAATGCCATTCTACGAACAACTTTTTTTGTGTATCTGATTTACTTTACTGAAAATAATCTTGTCCATTACTTCATTTTCATTTCTTTTTAGTACATTTACGCACTATTTTTATAACAATGTTCATTGATTCGTTAATATAATTATGGATTAATGGTTTAAATATTTTATGAGTAGCAAATTTTTTAATAACGATACAGGCAATACCCTTTTTGATAAATTGAAGGGCATCGCTTCTGGAATGGCTAATTTCGACCGATTCTTGGCAGTTGTAGGCTTTTTCCGTTCTTCTGGATATTTCAAACTCCGTAAAGAGTTGAAAGATGTTGCGGAAATCAAGATACTTGTAGGCATTAATATTGATGATATTTTTCGTAGGCATAATAAAACGATGTTAATGTTGGAGAGTGCAGAGAAAGCCAAGATAATCTATGATGAAGAATTTCGTCAAGACATTATCAATGCGCGATATGCACCAGAGGTAGAGGAAGGCATCATACAGATGTGTCAAGATCTAGTGGACGGCAGACTCCAAATGAAGATACACTCCACTAAGAATCTTCATGCAAAGTTTTATTTATGTTTGCCTCATAATCACTCAGAGCATACAGATGGATGGGTTATCATGGGATCATCCAATATTTCAGATTCAGGACTTGGCACGACACAATCACCAAGGTATGAGCTAAATGTGGCGATGAAGGATTTTGATGATGTTGATTACTGCCATACGGAGTTCAAGAAACTATGGGAAGAAGCGGTGGCACTCACCATTGATGATATAGAGGGTATCAAACAAAAGACATATTTGGGCTATCAGCCTACTCCATACGAGATTTATTTGAAGGTGCTTATTGATACATTTGGTGACCAAATAGAAGATGACTTCTCTGTTCAGCTTCCTTCAGGAGTGATGGAATTGAAATACCAGACAGATGCAGTCATTCAGGGATTCCAAATGCTAATGCGTCACAATGGACTATTCCTCGCGGATGTGGTGGGTCTTGGCAAGACCATGATTGCCACCATGATTGCCAAGCGCTTTATTGAAGCTAATGGTAGGAGCACAAACATTCTCGTTGTTTTTCCTCCTGCCCTTCGTGACAACTGGGAGAAGACATTCAAACTGTTCGGCATATATAATAAAGCCCAATTCATTACCAATGGCATATTGGACAGGGGGCTTGACGGCAAAGATCGATACAAGTCAAAAGAAGAATTTGATTTGGTAATCGTAGATGAAGCGCATGGCTTTCGTAATGGTGGTTCTGGTAAGTATGATGACTTGCAAAAGATATGCAAGGCAGATTGTATCAACTCGGGCTTATTGAAAAGCCACAAGAAAAAAGTCATGCTTCTCTCTGCCACTCCACTCAATAACCGTCCGGATGATTTGCTTAACCTCCTGCTCTTATTTCAAGATAGCCAGAGTTGTACCATTGATGGAATTCCTAATCTTAAGGGGTTCTTCGCAGAGCATATCAAGGCTTACAATTTGCTGATGAAAGAGCGTGAGACGCGAGATGTGACGGCTGATGTAGATAAAATTTATGAAGTGATTCGCGAGCGTGTCATTGACAAGGTGACTATTCGTAGGACACGTAGCAATATAGAGAACGACCCAGAATATAAGAAAGATTTGAAGGCACAAGGTATCAAGTTCCCTAAACCACAAGCACCTATCTCGCTGGAATACAAGATGGATGCAGATACCAGTGCCCGATTCTTCTATACTTTGAATGTTTTGTCAGATGATAAGTTTGAACCTCATCTGCACTATGCCCGTTATCGTGCTATCGAGTTTTTGAAGCCTAAGCTCCGTGCCAAGTATCGTAATGCTGTGCATATTGGTCAGACTTTGGCTGGTATCTATCGCGTTCACATGGTGAAACGACTTGAAAGTAGCTTCCACGCATTTAAGCTGTCGTTGGCAACATTGTTGCGAATCACCAATGATATGCTGAAGATGTTTGATGAGGATAAAGTTATCATAGCCCCAGATCTTAATGTAAAGGATTTGCAAGCAAAAGGAATGGAACTTGACCAAATCATTGAGAAAGCCATGAGCAAAGGATATTCAAAGGATGACATTCTTTACAGGTCTGATGACTTTGAACCTGAATTTAAAGAGATGCTGGAGCATGATAAGAATGTTTTGGAGGAGCTTAATGCCGACTGGAAGAAAGAACATGACGATCAGAAATTTGACCTTTTTCGTGAAAAGTTGGAGCATGAGTTCTTTGATGACCGTAATGTTTCAGGCAAACTGGTAGTGTTCTCCGAGAGCGTTGATACGTTGAATTATCTTAAGGGAAGGTTGGAGAGTGAGTTGGGCAGGTCTGATGTCTTGACAATTACTGCAGAGAACCGTGACCAAAAGTCCACTGATATTCAGGAGAACTTTGATGCCAACAGTATAGTGAAGAAAGATCGTTACAATATTATCCTTACCTCAGATGTACTGGCAGAAGGAGTCAATCTTCATCGTTCCCACACCATTGTCAACTATGATTCGCCTTGGAATGCTTCTCGCCTGATGCAACGCATAGGTCGTGTGAACCGAATCGGCTCTGTGGCTGACTACATCTATAACTACATGTTCTACCCCTCTCCACAGGGTAATAAAGAAATCAAACTCTACGAGAATGCACTTGTCAAGTTGCAAGGTTTTCACTCTGCATTTGGTGAGGATGTGCAAATCTATTCAAAAAAAGAAATTGTAAAGCAATTCAAGATGTTTGACAGTAATGTAAAAGATCCGATGGATGAGAAGCTGGCGCTAATACGTGAGTTGCGAGATGTTTATAATAATAATCGTGAGTTATACGACAAGGTGAAACAGCTGCCATTGAAGAGCCGTGTAGCTCGTGATACAGGCAAGCATTCAGACAAAACTGTCATTTTTGTTTCATCCGACGTGAAGACAGAATTCTATTTGGCTACTGACAAAACGATTACGCCTATTGATTTTCTCGAAGCTGTGAAATATCTCAAAGCCAAGCCAGAAGAGAAAGGATTACCTATATCGCCAGACAGTAGGAACTATGACCATGTAAACCGTGCGTTGAATAAATACACAGCCGAGTATGTAGAGGCTGCAGACGATTCTTCCATCAATCGTACCGACCTTGATAACATTTCTAAAACAGCTTTGAATTTTTTACGTAAGCTCAAACAGGTGCTGACAGATAATGTGATCAAGGCACAGTGTGACATTTTAGCTGCTTATATCAATAATGGTGTATATACTCAATTGCCTCGTCGTTTGCGCGATCTGTCGAAACCATACAAAGGAGACAAGATGCAGATTAAGCAAGACGAAGACAAACTGCAAAAAGAAATCGTTGCTTATGTTGATGAATACCAGACCATCAGTAAGGAGAAGCAAGAAGAGGCCATACCAAAGGTATCAGACCCACAAATCATTATTTCAGAAACATTCATTTAAGATATTATAGGCATGAAGCAAACATTCATATCATCAGAATATATACATGCTGTCGAAGCGATAAAACAAGCCATTCTTGAAAGTCGTTATCGTGCAGCCCGACATGTCAATAAAGAAGTACTGGCTTTATATTACTGGGTGGGAAACTATGTTTCTGTACATAGTCGTATAGACGCATGGAACACCAATGCCATTGCTACTATTTCAAAAATGCTTCAACAGGAATTACCTGGTCTGACAGGATTCTCAGAAACGAATATAAAAAATATGCGCATATTTTATGAGGCATGGAATCCTGTGTTAAATCGGCAGACGTTATCTGCCGATTTGAATAGAGATTTGTCTTTTAGCGAGTTACTAAATCGGCAGATAACGTCTGCCGATTTGGAGGAAGAAGATTTAAACTGTTTCTTAAGTGTTGGCTTCTCTATACATCGGGAGATACTCAGAAAAACAACGACATTAGAAGAGCGTTTATATTATATACGCCGAAGTGCAAAAGAGTTTTGGACTTACGAAAAAGCGAAGTATTATCTAAAAGAGAATCTTTTTAAGAAAGAGGGCAGCATCCAACATACCAATTTCAACAATACCATTGGCAATGCAGATTTCAAGCAGCGTGCTTTACAATCGTTCAAGGATGAATATCTGTTGGATTTCATCAATATAGAAGATCCTGAGTTTGTGGATGAACGTGTAATAGAGCAGAGCATCATCCAAAATATCAAGAACTTTATTATGGCTTTTGGCGCAGACTTTACTTTTATGGGAAATCAGTACCGCTTGGAAGTGGCTGGGCAAGAATATGTCATCGACTTGCTTTTCTTCTCTCGTCGGCTCCGAAGCCTCGTGGCATTCGAACTGAAACGAGGAGAGTTTAAACCTGAATATACGGGCAAGATGAATTTCTATCTGGCAGCACTTGACAAATATGTGAAGTTGCCTGATGAAAATCCGTCTATTGGCATCATCCTTTGCAAGACTAAGAATGAAGAAATTGTCGAACTATCGTTTTCAGATACCTCCAAGCCAATGGGTGTTGCTACTTATCGCACAACCAATGATCTGCCACAACAGATAAAGGAGGCATTACCAGATATGGACGAATTAAAGAAACTCATCAAATAATATAATTATGACCTATAGCAAAGACAACCTCCGCCAGATATTCCAACAGCCATTCAGCATGAGTGAATGGCAACAGATGTTGCAACACTACTTTCAGGCAACAGAGTTGAGGGCAGAGCCTGAGCGTATTGATGACACGACAGAAGATGAGCAAGGCTATTACCTTGGCGCCATCGACACCACAGACAGTTACCGCATCGGTTTGTTCTATTACCAGATTCAGCATGGCAATGTGGCTCGTAAGCGTGTTGGACTCCGCAATTTGGTGAAATCATTTGTCAATCCCAATTGGGGAGAGTTCGATGCTGCTTTAGTGGTGTTCGATAGTGGCGAACTGTGGCGGTTGTCTTTTGTAAGTGACATCAAGGGCGAGAGCACTGCCCCTAAGCGCTACACCTATGTCTTTGGCGAAAGTGACAACTACTATAATACGCCAGTCGGTCGATTCGATGCCTTGCAGCGCAAAGGCATTTCATTTGAGAACATAAAGGAAGCCTTCTCTGTGGAAGCATTGACTAAGCAATTTTACCAAGATTTGTTTGAATGGTATCAATGGGCTGTTGACCCAGATGCGGGAATCACTTTTCCAAACAACACGTCAATAGAGGAAGACGACCGAGAGGATATCGACATCAAAATAATCAGACTGATAACACGGCTTATGTTCGTATGGTTTATTAAGCAGAAAGGGCTTGTGCCAGACCGAATCTTTGATACAGATTTCTTGTCAACAATACTCAGGGACTTTGATGCTCAGTCTGCAAGTAACGGTACATTTTATAATGCTATACTTCAAAACCTTTTCTTCGCCACACTTAATCGTGCTATTCTTGATGAAGATGGGAACCAACGAAAATTTGCAAAAGCGAACAAACGTGATATCAAGACACTCTATCGCTACGCAGAGATGTTCAGTATCAGCGAAGAAGAAGTTATTAGCCTGTTTGCAGAAGTGCCGTTCTTGAATGGCGGTTTATTTGAGTGCCTAGATAAGACACGTTATATTGATGGTGTGGAACAATGCTATAACTTTGACGGCTTCAGTCGTAATAATGCACGTTTTGCTGATGGACGTTTCAAGCATCGTGCCATTGTTCCAAATAATCTCTTCTTTGAACCGGAGAAGGGCTTGATTTCCATTCTTAGCCGCTATAACTTCACTATCAAAGAAAATTCACCAGAAGAACAGCAGGTGGCGCTCGACCCTGAGCTGTTAGGTAAAGTTTTCGAAAATCTACTTGGAGCGTACAACCCTGAGACGAAGGAAACAGCACGAAACCAAAGTGGATCGTTCTATACGCCACGTGAGATTGTTAATTACATGGTTGATGAAAGCCTTATTGCATATCTAGGCGATACTCCTTTTGTGCGTTCAATTTTTAATCCCGACTTTGCAGCCGATGAGCTACGGTGGTCAGAGTATCAGATGATCGCTGGGAAATTAAAGAGCGTGAAGATTTTCGATCCTGCATGTGGTTCAGGGGCTTTCCCTATGGGATTACTCAACCGAATCGTGGATATCTTACAAAAGATAGAGACTGATACTACAACATACAATCTGAAGTTGAAAATAATAGAGAACTGTCTCTATGGAAGTGACATTCAAAGCATAGCTGCACAAATAACAAAGCTCCGCTTCTTTATATCCCTCATTTGTGAGTGCGAGAGAGACCTGTTAAAACCCAACTTTGGAATTCCCACACTTCCCAACCTTGAAACAAAATTTGTAACAGCTAACACCTTGATAGAAAGGAAAAATAAGAAAAAAGAAGTACAAGGTAATCTGTTCGTGGATAGTCAAATCAATGAAATTAAGCAGCAACTGCGTAATTGCCGTCACCAGCATTTCAATGCTTCTTCAACAGCCCAAAAGATAAGACTTCGTAAGCAGGATGAGGAGCTAAGAAGAAAACTGACAGAACTTTTGGCAGAAGGATTCGAAAGCCAACTCGGTGCCGAACAATTGGCAGCATGGAATCCTTATGATCAGAATGCGGTTAGTCCATTCTTCGATTCTGAATGGATGTTTGGTGTTGCAGATGGTTTCGATATCGTGATTGGCAATCCACCATACATCCAACTTCAAAACAATGGCGGTGAACTGGCTAAGTTATACGAGAACTGCAATTACTCAACTTTTGCTCGGACAGGCGACATCTATTGTCTGTTCTATGAGCGTGGATGGCAGTTGTTAAAGAAGGATGGTCATTTGTGTTACATCACGTCCAACAAGTGGATGCGTGCTGGATATGGCGAAAAGACCAGAGAGTTCTTTGCCAACAAGACGAATCCCATGCTATTGATTGACTTTGCTGGAGTGAAGATTTTTGAGAGTGCCACGGTTGATACCAATATTCTCCTTTTCTCAAAGTCAAACAACATGCATGAAACCGTCTGTGCTGTTACGAATAAGCAGAACAAAGACAGCGTAAAGAATTTGAGCGATTTCGTGCAGCAACAGAACTCAATCTGCGACTTCAATTCTTCTGACAGTTGGGTAATTTTGTCGCCAATTGAACAGAGTATTAAGCGAAAGATTGAAGCGGTTGGAACGCCTTTGAAGGACTGGGATATTCAGATTAACTACGGAATAAAGACAGGCTTCAATGATGCCTTTATCATATCAACGGAGAAGCGCAATGAAATTCTTTCCAACTGCAAGACTGAAGATGAACGCAAAAGAACGGCTGAACTTATTCGACCGATTTTGCGCGGCAGGGATATAAAGAGATACGGCTATGTGGACAATGGACTGTATCTTATCAACACTCATAACGGTGTTCGTGGGCGCATTCCTCGAATTAAAATTGAAGATTATCCTGCTGTAAAGGCTCATTTAGACCAGTATTGGGATAGAATTGCCACCAGAGCTGACAAAGGAGATACTCCGTACAACCTTCGTAACTGCGCTTATTTGGAGGATTTCTTTAAGCCAAAAATAACTTGGGGAAACCTCAACTTGCAAGGGACATATGCGTATGCCCCAAAGGGTATGTTTATAAATGCTCCAAGCCCTTTTATAGCGACAGAAAATATTGCCATACTTCATATACTGAATTCAAAAATCGCAGATTATTACATTCGTTCACTTGGGGTAACGAGGAATGGTGGATATTTTGAATATAAGCCGATGTTTGTTGATAAACTGCCTATACCTAAAGATGGGCTCGAAGGGCTTCAAAACTTCAAGGAGCAACCCTCTTTCAATGAAGAAAGAGAAATATCGAAAATAATATACCAACTTTACGGCTTAACTAATCAAGAGGTTGAATATGTTGAAAGCAGGGAGTTTTAATGTTCCCTGCTTTCTATGAAGGCTTTTTCCGAAAGTGTAAGTCCAAAGATTTCGTAAACGTCGGTACCTAAAGCCAAAGGAGGTACTGGAATTTCTAACACATAAATAGAAAACATTCTTACGGCCTTTTCGCCCAACTGGACAGATAAAGTTCTGTAATACCAATCAACAATTGGCGAATATAGATATGAATAAAGATGCTCCAGAATCTTTTCATCATCCGTTGCAATAAAGTATGTCGTATTGTTACAGAACATGACTTCTTTACATAAGCAAAAGTTTAGCTGTTGCGTGATGTCTGCATAAAATAATTTTGGTTTATAAAAATCCTCCAATTGAATGATTATGGAGGATTTCTTTAAGCCAAAAATCATCTATCCAAACATGACCAAATACATGCCGTTTGTATTTGATGATAAAATGTATCTTACAAACCAGAAATGCTTCATTATTACTGGAAAGTATGTGGCATATCTTACAGCGTTTTTCAATTCTTCGCTATTCAAGTACTGTTTTAGGGATTCATTCCCAGAATTACAAGGAGGAACGCGAGAGTTGAGCAAAATCTTCTTTGATAAAATACCCGTATGTGAAGTTTCTGATGCTCAAAACCTACAATTTCAAGATGCAGTAGAAGACATTCAAAATGAATACACCAAACAAAAAGCACAGAGAATAGACTCCATGCTTTTTGATTTATACGGGCTTACAGCAAAAGAAAGGAAAGTCATAGGTTTTGTTGAGATTACATAACTTCTCTTTGAATCTCAGATATTTCCTCTTTTGTTAATGAATAAGCTTCAAAAACGAGTTGGTCTGCAAGGTCTATAAGGTCGTCTCTATATTTGTTTGATAGTTCTTTGGCAACTTTCTCTATTTGCTCATTGTAGGGCAGACAAGGGAAGTTGCCAAAGAATGTGTGTTTCATTCTTATACCATGCTCACCGAGCACCCCACCTCCGTAAAATTTTTTTACAGCATAGAAAAACAGTTTGCTGTTTAGTATGCCTAGGATAAATGGAAGATGGTTGCCGACAATGATTCTTCCTGTATCATTGCACATATAATGAATTGTTTCGTCATATAAGAACTGGCTATTCTGTACAATTTCCTGAAAGATAATTTTTGGCCGTGAAAAATCCTCCCAATATTTGGCCCCCCATCTTTGCATTGCATACCATTCGTAACGTATTCCTGTTTCCGCTTTATTTCTCTTTGAAAGAGGCTCCTTATATTGCAACATGTGTGAATACACGGCTGGGTATTGTTCCTTAAATGCCTTCTCCGCTTTTTCTGATGCTCCTTGAATACTATCGTCAAATTGGTACGGAAAATGCCAAGGTATATAGATTAACCACAAATTTGCCCAATCATATCCGTATCTCTTGATGTCGCGGCCTCTAAGAATCGGTCGAATAAGTTCAGCCGTTCTTTGACGCTCATCCTCTGTTTGACAATTAGCCAGTATCTCTTCACGTTTTTCTGAATCGATAATGAATGCTTCGTTGCATCCTGTAAGCACTCCACGATAAATGTTGATGTCCCAATCTTTAAGTGGTGTACCTACAGCCTCTATCTTCTTTTTGATGCTTTGCTCTATAGGAGAAAGGATAACCCAACTGTCGGATGTGGCGAAATCGCAGATGCTATTCTGTTGCTGCACGAAATCGCTCAAATTCTTTACGCTGTCTTT
>Ga0256407_10005671_pt1 | contig 19818 bp, 17 predicted proteins | sample RumenRJG_04DNA_FD_193489 | JGI IMG/M metagenome (GOLD analysis project Ga0256407, IMG submission 193489) | Bovine rumen microbial communities from Lethbridge, Alberta, Canada - RJG_04 | ecosystem: Host-associated > Mammals > Digestive system > Stomach > Rumen | place: Canada: Alberta... | reverse complement strand
TCCTAAATTATTAATACAGGAATAAATTACGGACACAAGAATTAAAATTACGGTTATTAATGTTGTGTTGTATCTGAATTTCGGAGTATGTCCGAAAATAAAAGCCAAATGAGATAACAGCAAATATGTTAATGCTATTGAAAAAGTACCGAGCCAAATATAACCGATTTCCGTTAAAATTTTTGCAGATATCGTAGGACTGTTGAACCTTGATATTTTAAAAGAATAAACACTTAAAAAAGTTATTACAAGATAAAATGTTATAAATAAAGTAAGAGCAAGTCCGTGAAGCTTTAAGTCGTGCATAACTCTATAAACGATATATGCATTTCCAAGTATATAAACGGATAAGAAAACTATAAAAAACACTATTTGTAATCCTTTTTCTTTCATTAAACCCAAAACAAATTTAATGTTTCAAAAGACATTGTCTTGCTTTTAATATAAACTCTGTTGCGGTAGGGCATAAATAATCAGGATATGTCCAAGGAAGTTTCGTAAAACCCTCTTTTCTGTATATTGTTGTAACTTCGGCATAAATACCTTTAGACAAATATATTCTGTGACTGAAATCTTTTGTTGATGCAAGAATAACATTTGCTGGAGTTATATATCCGGGATCAATATTTACGATTCTGTTTTTATCTTTGGCATAAGAATCTTCAATGTTGTTAGTTTCAACTTTCATATCCGCCAAAGCATCGGGCAAAATAAGTTTTTCAAAAGATATCCATTGCCTTTTTAATTTATCGCCCATTTCTTTGTTGTAGTATGTAGTAAACGAAAAATCTATTGCAGGACTGAAAATATCTATTTTATTATCAAACTTTTGTTCCAATACTTTATACACTTCTTCTATATTGAAACCTTCGTTAAAAATCAGTCCGAAAAAAAACTTTACAAAATTTGGTTGATTAATGTTTCCCATAAAATTATTTTATTTTAAATGTTGCCGTTACGGTAACTGCAATTTCTTTTTCTTTAGAAGATGTGTTATATATACCGTAATCGGAAACATCCGTAGATAAAGGTTTTCTTATTTGGAAAACACCGGATCTTGCAGATAAAAGTCCGCAAACTTTATTTCCGGAACTTTTAGCAATTTCCAATGCTCTTGTTTTTGCATCAGCCGTTGCAAGTGCCAACATTTCAGCTTTTAATTCGGCAAGATTGGAAACGAAATATTCCAAATCGGAATATTGTAAATATATATCTTGTTTTGCAAGTGCTTTGTTATCAAGCGCCAATTTTTCAATTTTTTCTATATCGTTAGATCTTACTTCTATTCTTTGACTGAAAGAATATCCGGTAATACCGTTGTTTCCGTAATTTGCATAAGAACTTACAGGTTCAACCAAAATATCTTTTTCTTCTATACCGTTATTTGCCAAATATTTCTTTACTTTATTTAAATCTTCCTGTATCCAAGACGGACCTTCACTTCTGTAAGCAACATTTGTAGTCTTGTTTATGGTCATATTCCATTTTATAAGATCCGAAGTTACGGATTTTACGCCCTGACCGACAACTCTGATGGATTGTTCGTTTCTTGCAGAAACAAAGAATGCTCCTAAAATAAAAGCCGAGATAATAAAACCTATTGCTAAAATCAATGATGATTTTTTATCCATAATTTTCTCCGTAAAACATTTTTATAATTTTATTTATTATAGTATTTTTTTTTATAAATAAACAATTTAATAATGACTGTACGACCTTATATGTATGGACAACAATATTCCTATTGCAATAATTGAAGACAACATACTTGAACCGCCGTAAGACAATAACGGCAAAGGAAGACCCGTTATAGGCATACATCCCATAACCATCCCGATATTTATGATACTGTAAAAAGCAAACATTGCGGCAATTCCCGTTGCAACAAAAGAACCGTATCGGTCTCTTGATGTTCTTGCTATTACCAATGCTCTCCATATAAACAAGAAATAAAATAATATAGTTAACTGAGCAAAAAGATATCCGCCTTCTTCACCGACAACGGAAAAAATAAAATCCGTTCTTTGTTCCGGTAAAAAGCCCAAATGAGTTTGTGTTCCTTTAAAAAAGCCCTTACCTGAAATTCCGCCCGAACCGATGGAAATTTTCGATTGTATGATATTGTATCCGGAACCTCTTGAATCTATTGTAGGTTTTAAAAACACTATCAATCTTTTTCTCTGATATTCTTTTAAAGACTTATCTACAATAACAGAAGAGAATGAACCTGCAATTATAATTAACAAAAATATTACGGGATATGTCCAACCGATAGGAATTTTAAGTTTGTTCAAAAACCATTTTACGGCTATTATTATTAATATTATTGCCAACAAAATTAACAATGCGGTTTTTAAACTTTGTGTTGCATTCAACAAGAACATTAAAATCGGACTTGATTCTACAAGCTGACTGTCCAACCTTAAGAAAGTTGCCAAAAGAGGTATTCCCAAAGCCAAGCTTCCATACAAAATAATGCTTGCCAAATGTATAATTTTTGCTCCCGCAACATACAACAAAACCAATGTTATAGGAAAATAACATAATGTTGAAGAAAAGTCCGGCTGTAACATTATTAAAAAAACATGACCCAACATTATAAGCAAACATTTACAGAAATTCGATAATCTTTCAACTTCTTTCCAATGAGCATCCAAAAATCCGGACAAAACCAAAATAAAAATTATCTTCGTAATTTCTACCGGTTGAAAAGAAAATAAGCCGAAATTAAACCAACCTTTTGTTCCTTTTATTGTAGAGCCCAAAAACAAAACTGATATTAAAAGCAAACATGCAAAAACATATAACGGCCATTTGAAATGTTTATAATATTGATAATTAAAACCAACCAAAAAAATTGATACCACAATACCTATTACCAAAGCAACCGATTGTGTGGTTACATATTTTATAGGATTTATATTGTCCATACTTGCCGAATAAATACCTACCAAACCTATCATTATTAAAAACAATAACGATATCCAAAACAAAACATCTATGTTTTTTATAATGTTAATCAAAAAAGATTTATCTTGTTGCATTTATTTTATTTCCTTTTTTCATATCCGCATTTTCTTCTTCATCTTTTATATTAAAATAATATTTAAATATTTCTCTTGCAACGGGAACGGAAACCGTTCCTCCTCCTCCGCCGTTTTCAACAATAACGGCTATTGCAATTTCCGGATTATCGGCAGGAGCATAAGCAACAACCCAAGCATGATCGTCTCCGTGCGGATTTTCCGCCGTACCGGTTTTTGCGGCAACTTTCATATTTTCAAATTTCGTTCTTTTACCCGTACCGTTTTCAACAGTTTCAATCAATGCCTTGCTTAATATTTTCCAAGTTTCTTCCTTTAAAACAATTTTATCTTTAACCTGAGGAGTATGTTTATAAATAAGTTCGTTGGTGTCGGTATCCACGATTTTATCCACCAAATACGGTTTATAATAAACTCCTTTATTTGCAATAGCGGTCATAAATGCAGCCATTTGTAACGGTGTAACGGTTAAAGCTCCCTGTCCTATGGAAAGAATTACGGTATCGCCCTGAAGCCATGTCATTTTCATTTTTGATTTTTTCCATTCGGGAGTAGGAAAAAAACCTTTCTTTTCGGAAGGCATATCTATACCGGTTTGTTCCCCGAAATGAAACATCTTAGAATATTTTTCCAAAACTTTATAACCTAACTCCAAACCCAAATGATAAAAATATATGTTACAGGAAACAGCCATTGCTCTTATAAGATTAATTTTTTTATGACCTGCTCTTGACATACAAGAATACTTTCTGTCGCCCAACTCAAAAGTTCCCAAACATTCTTCGGTATGGTTGGGGTCCAGATTCAAATGTTCCAAAGCGGCAATAAAAGTAACTATTTTAAAAGTGGAGCCCGGCGGATATAATGCCTGAATGGTTCTGTTAAAAAAAGGCAATTTTTTATTTTTAATGTACTTATTATAATTTTTAGAAATATTGTTGGTATCGTAACTCGGGCAAGAAACAAGAGCTTTTACTGCACCGGTTTTTACATCCATAACAACGGCCGCACCTTTACCGGTTGTTGTTTGCAGCAAAGTATCGTAAACAACTTTTTGGAGTTTTGAATCAAGAGTAAGATATAACGAATTTCCCGTTTTCGGTGAATTATAATTAAATGCTTTTTGCTGATGACCTCTTGCATTAACTTCAAGTTCAAGTCCGCCGTCAATTCCTCTTAACTCTTTGTCATAATATCTTTCTATTCCGCCTTTACCTATATAATCGCCGGACTTATATTCTTCATCTTCAAGGTATTCCAATTCTTTTTCACTTATTTGTCCCACGTATCCTATTACATGAGCATTTTCTACAGGATTTATATATATTCTTTTAGGTTCTTTAACAACAACTATTCCCGGAAGAAATAATCTCTGTTCCTGAATTTTAAATACTTCTTCCAAAGTTAAATTTTCTGCAATTTTAATAACTCTGCCGTATCTCCAACTTTTTTCTATAAACGGCATTACATCTTTGTTTAACAGTTTACTTATATGTTCTATAAGTTCTGGGCTTGGTTCCTGTTGCTGTTCAAAAGGATAAAACAAAATAACATAATTTGTTTGGTTTTTTACAAGAGGTTTGTTATCGCTGTCGTAAATTATACCTCTGAAAGCTCTTTCGTGTGTTGTGTTTACTCTTTGACTGTTTGCAACCTCTTTATAAAAGTCCCCTTTGATAACCTGCAAATAAAACAATCTTAAAGACAAAAGAAAAAACATAACAAAAAACAAAATCAAAATATTTTTATGTTTTTCCAAAAAATTATTATATAGATGTTTACCTTCGTTAGTCCAAGACATTTTTATAAAAACCTTACTATTTTATAATATAACATTACTAACTATTCTATTTATATTTAATTCTTTTATATTTTCTTGTATTTTATCATTCCTATAAAATACTGTATTACCTTTTAAATAAAATTTTGTTTTCATTTTATCATTTGTCATATAAACATCATATTTCTGACATTGTTTATCACAATCTTCAATTTTTCTTAAATATCTTAAATGTTTATCTGCTTTTGCCATATAACATAATTTAGTTGTTGTTACATAGCAATAAGGCACATATAAACTTGCCTGTAAATTTGATTGTCTTTTTATTCCTTGAAAAGTATTATCTAATTCTATTCTTTTAATTCCAAATTTTGATATAAAACATTGATTATTATCAGAATCTAATGAAAATTGTTTAAAATAATCTTTCTCATTATTCGACAAATTGAGATAATTTATTCTTGGATCTCTTTTTTGTTTAACAAGTAATCTTCCTGCTATAATAGTAATATCCTTCTCTTTCTCTAACAAATTCATTATACCTAAATCGTTTACAACAACTTCGGGTTGTATCAATTGTTTTAAATTTGATTTTATCACTTTTAACAATTCTTTTATTCTTTCAATTCCGGTATCAGAAACATAAGAAGTTAAAAATGTAAATTTTTTCCCATGATTAACAGAAAACTCTATAGCTTTTTTTAATTCATCCTTTGTAGGCAATAACCTTTCACAAAATTCATAACCGTAATATAACCTATCATACTTTAAAGCTATATTTATATCTTTCAATCTATAAACTAAAACTGCTTTTTCTATATCGGATAATAGCATATATTTTTACAATCTGCCTTATAGTAATACTTATATAATTTTTTAACACAGCTATTGAATTCACAAACATCAATATTTGTTTTATCAAGAATATCTTTAACAAACATTATATCAACAATCTTTTTATTTGTACTGTAATTTCGTCCGACTATTTTTAAGCTTTCTATTCCGATAGCCTTAAAATCTTTTATTCTGCAAACTCCACACGGATCCATACCGGACATAATGGAAAAATATGATTTTAGATTTTCTTTTAAAATATCTGTTTTTAAATCTGCTCTTTTTGGTCTAATATCAAAATTATATTTCATAATACAAGGACTATCCACTTGCAAACAGGAAAAATTCAATGTTTTTATAAATTTTTGCGGCAAAAGATTTAACATCTTAAAAAAGAATCTATCAAAATTTGCTTTTTTCAAATATTTCCAAAAAAACAAATTTTTTTGTTCCTGTACACCATGCAAAAAAGTACAATATCCATCTATATTCTTACAACCGCTATTTAAAATAAAAACTTCATATTTAATATTCTTAGTACTTTTGATTATTTTTTCCATCTCTTTAGGTTGAACATGTCTTGGAAAAGCTATTCTTTGCACACCTAAAGATTCATAAAACTTTGCCGTTTCACTATTAAATACCGTTCCACCCGTACTTATATGTATTTCCTGTTTTATGTTCATCTGCTTTAATTTAAACACAAGACCTATATCCGCAACAATAAATGCATCTATTTTACATTTTACAGCTTCTTTTATTATTTGTTCCAATAAATAGTCTTGACTATTTATATAAAGTGCATTTAGAGTTAAAAATACCCTTACATTTTTTTGATGGGCTAATAATACTATTTCTTCTAACTGTTTATAATCCGTAATATTTGCGGATATCCACTCTCTTCTGTTAGGAGAAACAACAGTATTGTAAGCATTTCTCCATTCTTTAGGTATTATTCCGCAATACAATTCATTTGCTCCCGCTTTTATTACAGGCAACACATCTTGTATTGAATTAATTGGTGCTAATATTTTCATTATTTGTCCTATCTCTAATTATATTATCAAGTGCTCCGTTATCATTAATTCCTCTAATAGCGGAAATTACACCTTTACCGCAATTTTTTGCTATTTTGTCATCATAAGAATATAAATCGCAAGCAGTAATAAAACCAATTAACAACAGTTTATCCGATAAATTTGATAAGTTAAAAATTTTAATAAAATTTAACAAATAAGATAATCCCGATACAATAAATTTTATCAAATATTTTGAAAATCTTAATGAAAAAGGCAAGCTAATTATCAGGAAAATTTTCGCTAATATCACACTTTTTTTATAAATGTCTTTATAATTATCCAAAAGTTTATCTAATCTATCAATATTTAAAATATAGTGTATCGGTATTACTTCGTTATTATATCTAAAGTAAATATAATGATGTATATAAAAACATTTCCTTTTAGAACATAAGGAAAGCATAGCAAAATATAACTTCTGAAAAACTTTCATATTTTGTCTTGTTAAACCTATATTTGAGTTGTTAATCGCATAATTCAAAACTTCATCAGGCATAAGACAAGTAGACATATCATTATTATGTGTTTTCCCAAGCGGCCTATGGCCCAAAAAAAATATTTCTTTAATAAATTTCTTTTTAGAAAATTTACTAAACATTGCATTGATTTCTTTTTCGTTTATATCTTTTAAAATTGTCATTACTATATCTGTAGAAATATTTAATTTCTCTAAATTTTCTATAGTTTTTTCTTTTATTTCTATTAATTTTTGACCTCTAATTTTGAGATTTGTATTTTCTATAAAAGTATCATATTGCAAATGTACTTCATCCAAGCCGCTGTCTTTTAATAATTTACAATAATTATAATCCGCAAGTTTTATACCATTAGTGTGCAATGCACAAACATTCCCCGTCCTTTTTATAAGATTAATAATATCACTCAAATCTTCCCGCATTGTGGGTTCCGCACCCATAATATCAATTTTTAAATATTTGTAATTTAATAATAAAATCTTTAATTTTTGATAGGAATATTCATCATTATATTCGTTTGCATTTGCCAAACATATCGGGCAATTCAAATTACACTTATTTGTTAAATGTAAAATAAAATCTTTTTGTATATAACTGTCTTTTATTATCGAAAAATAATAATCATACAAATCCAAATAATACTTTGAATCTGTTGAAAGTAAAAGTTTAAATGTCCCGTGTTGTTCACATTCTTTTATAAAATAAACATTATTATCTTTTTCAACAATATTAGCCTTGATATTTTTCAAACATATTGGACATATTGATTTTGTCGTTCTCATAATAAATTTTTTATCCATTGAAAAACAGTTGATATATTTAATGAAAATAAATTATTATATTCAACGAAACAACCACACACACAACTGTTACAACCAATTTTATCTTTAATTTTTTTTATTTTTTTAAGAGGATTTTTTGAATTATAATCAATTCCGGATATATCATCTATCAAAACAGAACACGGGTATAACTTCCCGTTTGTATCTATATTAAAATAAGACATTGCCGCCATACATTTAATTTTTGTTTTTTCATTTGAGTAAACTTTTCGTAAATTATTCCAGTTCAATAAATATTTAAAATAATTATCCGAATTAGCTATTAATTTATTTTCTTTCTTTTTATTATAAATATAAGTTAATATTTCTTTATATTCCTTATCTGTCGGCAATATAGCCTTGTAATCTGCACCTATTTTAGAATTATGATGTAAAATTTGAAATGTTGTAGAAAAATGATATTTAGTTGATAACTCTAAAATAAAATCTATATTTTTCTTTGATATATTGTTTTTTGTTAAAACCGTTATTGTTGAAAATTTTATCTGATTCTCTGATAAAAACTTTATTGCTTCAAAAACCCTTTTATACGAGTTCTTCCCTCTGTTAATATCGTGACATTCTTCCAACCCGTCAAAAGAAACAATAATATGGTTTACTTTTTTTATAATTTCCAATTTATCTTTTATCAAATAACCGTTTGTATCTAATGTAACATACAATCCTTTTGATATTATATAATCTATTATTTGCCCTATATCTTTTCTAATTAAAGGTTCTCCTCCCCAAATACCAATTCTTTCAACTCCTAATTTACAAACAACATCTATTATTTTTTTTATTTCTTCCGTTGACAAATCCAAATGTTCTCTGTTCTTGTATCCACAATAAATACAACTTGAATTACAATTATTTGTTACCGATAATGTTACACTTACCGGTTTTTGAATATTAAATAATTTTGTAATTAATACTTTTATCCCTATTTTTATAAATTTACTTATCTTCATATATTTTTTTCGAAAGAGTTAGTGCATTTTCTATAGAATCATCCATATTATTATACCAAAAAAGACCGCTTCTCCCTGCTAAATACAAATTATTAATTGTTTTTAATTTTTCATTTACGCTATTTAATTCATTTTGAAAATTTACTTTATATACAGGATAAACATTCTCTATTTTTTCTATAAAAATTTCACTTATATCTTCTCTTGTTTTTATGACATCCAATAATATCAGCTCTTTTATAATCTTTTCTTTCACAATATCAGGAGATATCCAAATTTTATCTTTGTTAGAACAAGAAACTTCTACACATACGGAATCCTTATTATTTGAAACATTGTTTATTGAAAAAAGAACAGGTTTTGAAATTCTATTTAACAATATTTTTTTTGAACCATAATAACACCATTGATACATATTCGGTTCCGTTTTTATATTTTTTCCGTTTATAATTATATTAAACAAGACCAAATTAGTATATTCCAATGTTGTTTTAATGTTTAATAAAGAAGAAATTGTCGTTATTGGTGCCGTCCATATAACTTTATCAATATTTTTTTCTTTTTCTTTATTAAAAGAGATTGAAACTATTTTATTGTCTTGTATTTCTATGCCATTTACATCCGCACTACAGTTTATTTTACCGCCAAAATCAACGATTTGTTTAAACAAGTTATCTGCAAAAAGTTGAATACCTTTTTTGTTTGAGTAAAAAAAATTTTTTTCCTTTATAAAAGAATTTTTAATAAAGTACAATATAACGGAAAAAATTGTCGTCATTTTTTTTACTATAAAAACTCTGTCTATACTTTCTTTGGCCCACACATAACTTAAATTTTTAGCATCAATATTAAAAAATTTTTCTGCATAATCTTTAAAAAAAGCTTCATATAAAGTTTTACCGTATTTATTTTTGACAAAATCTTCATAATTTTTTATCTCTTTCTTTTCTAAAAACAGAATATCTTTTAATATATTTACGATATTTTTAAAAGACATTTTAAAAACAGAAAGGATATTTAACGGCCAACTGAAATATTTGTTTTCAAAAAGAACTGCACTTTTCCTTTGAATAACGATATAATCGTTGTTAAATATTTTTAAAATATAATCATTTATGCTTGCTTTGTTAGAAAAAAATCTGTGCGGTCCTATATCAAAAATCATATTTTCATAATTAAAACTTCTGGCCAAACCGCCAACTTTATTCTCTTTTTCAATAACAGTCACATTATAACCTTTTTTTAACAATTCCAATGCACAAACCAGACCGGTAATACCCGCCCCTACTATTAAAATATTTTGTTTTCTCTCCATCTATAATCCTAAAAGCGCTTTTATTTTCCTCATTGGAAAACGATAATTATTGAAATTCGACAAAAATCTTATAACATAAGCAAAGTTCAAATAAAATTTTCTGTTAATATCTTTTAACGTTTCCAATAGTTCCTGTTTCGTAAAATTTTCACTCCAAACAGGAGGAATAAAACTTTCATCCTTTCCCAACAAAAAAGATTTCCAAGATAAGTCATCTATAATACCTTTTTCCACCGCCTTATTATATAAATATGTTTTTGGAAAAGGTATAAAAATATTAAACAAAGCAAAATCACATTTCAATCGTTTAGCAAAATTCAATGTTGAATATATATCTTTTATATTTTTCTCAAACGGAAGACCAATCATAAAATAACCCATCGTTCGAATTCCGGCTTTTCTCGTAATATAAAAAGCCTCTTCTATTTGTTTGACGGTTACATTTTTATTTATACTTTTTAAACCTTCATCCGTTGAAGTTTCAACACCGAAATATATAGTATGACATCCGGCTTTTCTTGCAAGTCGAACATCTTCCAACGTTATTTTATCGGCTCTTAATCTGCAACTCCAAGATATTTTAATTTTATTTTTAATTAAAGCCGATGAAAAATCTTTTAATCTGGTATCCGTCATATTAAAAGTATCATCAATAAAATATATTTCTTTTATTCCGTAAGATTTATAAAAAAGAATCTCTTTTATTATACTATCTATTTTTCTAATTTCTATTCCTCTCGGAGTATTACAAAAAAGACAATTATTTCTACATCCTTTTGTTGTCATCATAGTTGTCATTGGAGATTTACAATCCAATATATAAGAATTCATCTTATAATCATACAAATCAATTGCGGGATACGGCAAATCGTCTATTTTCATTTCATTTTTTTTCCTTTCTCCCGTAAAAATCCATGAATTATTTCTTTTCAAATAAATACCTTTTACTTTTATCAAATCCTTTTTATTCAAAAAAGAATCTGCCATTTCATAAAAAACAATTTCTCCTCCCAAACTAATAATAACATCACAAATGTTCAAAGACATTAATTCATTAGGAAAATCGTTTGCATGAGGACCGCCTATACATATTAAAGAATTCGGGAACAGATTTCTCATTATTTTTGATGTTTTTATTGTATCAAGCAATGAATGAGTAAAAGAACTTATACCTATAATATCAGGTTTATATTCTGTTACATATTCTTTTAACTTGTCATAACTTTTATTTGATGCATTATATATTTTTATATCAACACTGCCTTTAAATTTATCTCTTAAATAACCTGCAATATATAATAAACCCAGCGGGGGTAATGACCCTATTGTTTTAGGGGTTTGTTTTACAGTTTCTATATTTATAGAATTCTCAATAGGTGTAATTAATAACAAAATCTTTTTCATATTAAATATATTTTTTTAATCTTTCCGTAAAAGAATTATTATCTGTAAAGAAATTTGAAATTTCTATCCAACATGGTCGCATACACGAACAACAATTTTTATCTTTTTGTTTAATATTATTAATATCATTAATAAAAGCATCGTGATATTTATGACATGGTGCTATATTTCCGTTCGGATTTATTGATACATACAATTTTCCTGCATGACAATAATTTTTATACATTATTCCTTTTTGATAATTGTTTGACATTTCCAAAAACTTGGAAGAGTTAAAAATATACTTGTTTTTTTTACATTCTTTTTTTAAAAAAGAATACAATTCATCAATTTTTTTATAATCTTCTTTTGTAAATTGAAAAGTTTGTACATCGTTAGATTCTATAGGTAAAAAAGAAATTTTAAGTTTATTTCTTTTTGAAAACTCATAAATTTCATATACATCATCAATATTTAACGGAGAAATTAAAGTATTTAATAAAATTTTTTTGTTGCCGACTAAACTTATAACATTCTTAATATTGGTTAATATTTTATAAAATATTTTTTCATCATTATATATTAACAAAGAACTTTTTTTTGACACCGAGTGACAAGAAATTGATAAAGCATTAAAATTTTTTATTTTATTAATTTGTTCTAATTTGTTGTAATCGACATTCAATATATTCGTTAATATTTGAACTCTTATTCCCTGTTTGGCAAACACTTTTACAATTTCTACAATATCATCCCTTAAAAAAGGTTCTCCTCCGCCTAAACTTATAAATTTCACTCCGTTATCTTTTAACTTTTTAGACAACATTTTTATTTGTTCAATATTAAGTTCATCATAATTTTTTTGTTTAAAATTATTATTACACATACTACAACTTAAATCACATCTGTGAGTAACAGCATAATGTGCATATACAATTTTATTTTTAAAAATTAAAGATAATATAAATTTTCTTATTATACTATTCATAAAGATTTAACATATAATTTCATTTTTTTATCATATAAAACAATCAACTGTATCAACTTATACCCTTTACTTTCTATTATTTTTTGACAAACATAATTATCATAATTAATACATACTTGAACATCTTTGATTTCATTGTTTATAATAATTTTTTGTGCAATATCAATAAGATCCGAAGCAATTCTTTTTTGTCTGTTTTCTTTTTCAACCGCAATAAACAAAAGTTCGGAATCTTTTATATTCTTATTAAAAATATACTTAACGGTATTAATAAAATATCTGACTATTAAAAAAATATCTTTTAATTTTATTGCTAAAATAACACTTATAAAATTTTTTCTAATAAGTTCAAAAAAGAATTTCTTCCTGTTCAGAAGAAAAGATATATATCCAACACACTTTTTATTTTGATAAAAAACATAAGTTCCGGCATTATCCGATAAAATTAAATTCTTATATATTATATTAATAAATTTTTTACCCAAATAAGAATAAAAAGAAACCGGAATATATTTTAAATGCATCTCTGCTATATATTCCAGATCTTTTATTTCAGCTTTTATGATATTGTTTTCAATATTCATTATTTAATTTTTCTTCTATATATTTTACCGCACATTTCTGTAAATATTTTCTTATCTCTATTGCATCGATTATATAAAGTCCAAAAAATTTTTCAAATCCAAAGTTTCTCAATGGTGATGTAAATAAAAAAGAAACAAAAGCCCATAAACAAAAAGGTTGTTGTAAAAATTGTGAAGAAATTCCAAAAAAGGAGAAAAATTTACTTCCCGTAATATTCATATTCTCTTTTTTCAAATAATTTATACTTTCTTGTCTGTTTTTAATAAAAAATACAGGATGTACGGATTTTATTTTATAAAAATTATAAAAATTATCTATTATATTCAAATATTCTTTTTGTTGTAAAAATATTTGATTTTGAGCAAAATTATTTCCATCTGCAACAATAGAAATATTATTTCTCTTACAATATAAAACAGTATTTATTTCCATGGCAAATTTACATATTAAATCAAACAATAAAGGAGACTTTGTTTTATTTTGTATATTTTTATAATGTTTTTTTAAAAAAGAGATTGTATCTTTTGTATCAATTATATAATGAACTATTTTTTCTTTATTATATTTTTTTACAAACTCCTCAACTCTATTATTTACTCTTTTCAACTTAACACACAAGCCGTTATTGTATGTTAACATATGAACTTTATAATTTTGCTTTAACAAATTTAAAACAACAGTTGTAGAATCTAATCCGCCGGAAAACATTACGGCAATATCTTTATTCATTTCTATATCCATTATTTTTAAAAAACAAAAACATAACTAATTTTAAAGCTTTCAAATATTTTATTATATCTCTGAAACTTCTTATATATTTTAAATGTCTCCAAAAAACAACAGGTCTTAAATAAAAATCTCTATAAAATTTATTAAACCAATAGTCCATTTTTTCTTTTGTTAAACCGTTCGGAACAAAAACAGGTTGAAACAAAGAATACTCCTGTAAATCATCAACTATCAATTTCCCATACTTATTATAATTGTTAAATTGAAAGGTTTGAGGAAGCGGAGTATTTACCTGTAAAGTAATGTCTTTTAACGGCAATTTTTTTGCCAATTCAATACTTTTCTTAATAGTTTCCTCTGTTTCGGTAAAATGACCTATCATAAAAAACCCTTTCGGTTGCAGTCCAACTTCATCAGCCCAAGAAACAACATTAAACAAATGATTAAAATCCAAATTTTTATTTATTAATTTTGATATATTTACATCTCCGCTCTCAATACCAATTCTTACTCTCCAACACCCTGCTTTTTTCATAAGTTTAAAAATTTTTTTGTCTTTTATTACATTTGCTCTGACAGTACATGTCCATGTTACTTTAATTTTATTTTTCAATATTTCGTTACATATATTCTCAACTCTTTCTTGAGAAACCGTAAATAAAGAATCTATAAAAGCAATATCTTTTGCTTTATATTTATCAATAACATGTTTAATTTCAGAAACAATATATTTTGGAGAAAAAGATCTATATGTGGCTCCAAACACACTTTTACCGCAAAATATACACAGATAAGGACATCCTCTGCTTGTAATCATACTGATTTTAGGAGTCGCCCTATTATCATTCGGTTGAGGTTTGTACTTTGTCATATCAACCAAATGCCTTGCAGGAAAAGGTAAAACATCCAAGTTTTCAATTAAAGGTCTTTTTTCCGTTTTTACTATCGTACCATCTTTCTCTCTATATATTATACCTTTAATATTTTTTAATATATCATCGCTTTCATTAATATTTTTTATTAATTCCAAAAAGGAAAACTCACCCTCACCTATAACACCAAAATCAAAACAATCATTTTTCATAACATCTTCCGGCACTGCACTTATATGAGGGCCACCTATTATTATTTTTATATCATTGTTTAACAATTTTATTTTTTTTGCCAATTCAACAGAACTATAAAAAGAAAAAGTTGTAGAAGTAATTCCGATAATATCAAAAGCATTTTGTTCTATTTTTTGCAACAAAGAAGGTATTGTTAATCCGTCAACAGCTGCATCTATGACTTTAACATCAATATTATTTTGTTCCAACACCGCTGCAATATATAAAATACCTAACGGAGGAGAATTAAAAAACAAACTGGCTTTTACCGGATCCAAATTTAAAATTGGTGGATTTAACAATAGTATTTTCATATTAAAATTTATTAACTATATATTCAATATCTTTGTCGTTTATTTCATTGGAAGATATAAAATATAACAACGAATTTTGTGCTCTCAACGAATTAGGATATTTATTTAAATCATATTTACCAAAATCTTTTATTGTAGGGCAACATTGAACGAAAGGTTTTGAAGCATCTATTCCTTTTTTTAATAATTCAATTTTAACTTTTTCTCTATTTTCAACAAATATCGGCATACTTGAAAATATATTTTTACAATTATCCAATATTCCGGGAATATTACAATTTCGTTTTTTTGAAACAAGATTATAAAATAATTTTCCGTTTTGCTCTTTTATTAAGTTGTTTTTTTCAAAATCTTTCAGTTGTCTGATTGCAATATGTTTCTGCACATAATTAAATCTGCCATTTTTAGGATACTCATTATCTAACAAAAAATTTTTTTCTTTAAAAATCAAATTCACAATATCAATTTTTAAAACGGAAAAAAATAAAAAAAACAAACAAGTAAAAGGTGTTATTACTTTTGATGTTGCAAATTTCATAATAAAAGCTTTTATAATAAACTTCAATGTACTGATTTTTGTTAAAGGTAAAATTTTCTCGGCTTCTTTCATAACAAGCTTTGCTATTTCATCATCATCGGTGGCTAAAATACCCCCTGCAAACATTGTAAAGTTTTTTGTAATACTCAAAGAATAATAGGAAGCAACAGAATAATCCCCTGTATTTCTATTTTCATACTTAGCACCAAAACTTTGTGCACAATCTTCAATAACAACTAAATTATATTTTTTTGCTATTTCATTTATTCTTTTTAAATTACAAGGGAAACCGCACAAATGTGTTGCTATAATTGCCTTTGTTTTAGAAGATATATTTCCCTCTATTTTTTTTTCATCTATATTAACACTATTTTCGGCTATATCAACAAAAACAGGTTTTAATCCTGCTCTTATTATTGCGGAAGGAACAGCAAAGTATGTATATGCCGGAACTATTATTTCGCTGTCTCTCTCAAAATTCAAAGCTTTTAATAAAAATACCAAGCCCCATCTTGAAGAAGGAACATCTATAATATATTTTTTGTTTATATATTCTTTTAAAAAATCCAAACTTTGTGTTTTAGTATTAGATACAAATAACAAATCTTTAATTGAAAATAATAAATCAGACCATTTTACAGATACTTTAAATGACGAATAAAACTTCATTTATCAACCTTTAAATCTATTGAGTTATTAATTTTTTTAAATTTCCATATTCCTTAAGTTTAATCATTGAAATTTGACCGGCAAATAACATTTTAAAAAATATAAAGCTCATTGTAAATAAATTTAAAATTTTAGTAATAAAAACAGTAATTTTTATATTTTTCTTAAAAAACTCACTATAAAATATTCTTTTTTTGATAAATTTAGGTATAAAAATTTTTGATACCATTATCAACATACAAAAATAAAACAAATCTTTATCTTTTCTCTTATAATCAAAACTTGCCCTAAACTGTTTAAAACATTTATTATTATTACCTTCTATATCTTTCTCCGTTATAAAACCTTTATTTAGGAAATCTTTTGTTATTTCCGTTTTAGGAAAAAAATTCAAAGAATATATAAATAAATTAAATTTGCTTTTTAAACTCAACAAAAATAAAAATAATTCTTCTTTTTCTTCATCTGTAGTTAAAGGATTGTCTATTATAACATCATATTCGACAGGTATTTTCAATTCTCTGTTTCTTATGGAAAATTCAAAAATTTTATCATTTGAAAAAGTTCTTTTATATGATGTTTCCGTTTCTTTTTTCGAACTGCCCTCTATTCCCATTTGTATTCTTACAAGACCTGCTTTTTTCAGTTTTTTTAAATTATCATAATTCAACAATGACGGAGTAAGCATAATATCAAATGGAATATTTATTCTTTTCTTATACTTATCACAAAATTCCTCTATCCATTTTGTGTTTGAAGTAAATGTATCATCATCAAACTTTATTCTTCTAATTGATTTAAATTGTTTCTTAGCATACAAAATCTCATCTATCACATTGTCAACACTTCTTATCCTATAATAATGTGCTTGTTCTTTTTTGTAAACATTTCTTATTATACTGTTGTAACAATACGAACAGTTAAATAAACAACCTCTTGTTGCAAATATTCTATATTCTTTAATATTTAATATAGGATCTCCAATGTATATTTTATTATCGTCTATATAATATTTTTGATTATTTGATAAATCTTTAAAAGGTATTAAATTTAAATCTTTAATCAAAGGAAATAATTCATTTTTTACTATTTTGCCATTAATATTAAACCAAAAATTATGTGTCGTTATATAATCTTTACCGGCATTTAAATTATCAATTAATTCTAAAATGGCCTTTTCTCCCTCTCCAACACATACCCCATCACAAAATTTTATACATTCTTCCGGTACTGTTGTTGCATGGATTCCGCCAAAAATCAAGAAAACTTTCGGTAATGTTTTTTTTATTTCTTTTGACAAAAACTGAACAATTTTAAAATAAGGACTTCCAAAACTTATCCCTATAACATTAGGATTTATATCTTTTATTTTATCAATAAACAGATTTGTTTCTTTATCTGTAGGCTCTGAAATATTATTATTTTTCCAATTTTTAAAAAAAATAGTACTAACATCATAATTATTTTTTTTCAAAACGGAAGACAGTAATCTTACACCTGTATTTTCTATTCCGTATAAGGAAACAAACAAAATTTTCATTTTTTATTTATCTAAGTTTCTGTATTTTATTGCTTCGGATATATGTTGAACCGAAATCGTTTGCGAATCAGCCAAGTCCGCTATTGTCCTTGCAACTTTCAATATTCTGTCGTATGCTCTTGCCGAAAATCCGAGCTTTTCTATAGCCGTTTTTAAAAGGGTTTTGGATTTGTCGTCCAATACACAATATTTTTTTATTTCTTTAGGTCCCATTTGTGCATTACAATATATTTTTTTACCTTTAAATCTTTCCAACTGAATTTTTCTTGCGGCAATTACTCTTTGTCTTATAACGGCAGATGTTTCCGAAACGACATTATTCGTATCGGAAGTTATTTCTTCTATTTTTAAAGCGGGAACCTCAAGTTGTATATCTATTCTGTCCATTAACGGTCCTGAAATTTTCGAACGATATTTTGTAACCTGATAAGGATTACATGTACATTCTTTGATGGTACTGCCGTAATTTCCGCACGGACAAGGATTCATTGATGCAATCAACATAAAAGATGCCGGGAAAGTCAAAGTATTTTTTGCTCTTGAAACGGTAACTATTTTATCTTCCAAGGGTTGTCTTAAAACTTCCAAAACATCCCTTTTGAATTCCGTTAATTCATCCAAAAACAAAACTCCGTTATGTGCCAAACTTACTTCACCGGGTTTCGGATAAGAACCTCCGCCTATAAGTGCAACGGAAGATGTGGTATGGTGCGGACTTCTGAACGGTCTTTGTGTAACGAGAGATTCTTCGGAACTCATAAGTCCGGCAACAGACCATATTTTTGTAGTTTCGACCGACTCTTCAAAAGTCATAGGAGGCAAAATTGTAGGTATTCGTTTTGCTATCATCGTTTTACCGGAACCGGGAGGACCTACCAATATCATATTATGTCCGCCGGCACAGGCAACTTCCGCCGCTCTTTTGGCAAAAAATTGTCCTTTTATATCGGAAAAATCAATTGTTGAATTTTGTTCTTTATCAAAAACAATATTGTCGTCTTGTACAAACGGTTGAACTATTATTTCGTTCTTTAAAAATTTTACAACATCAGCCAATTGAGAAAACGGATAAATTTCTATATCTTTGGCAATTGCAGCTTCAAACTTATTTTTTTGCGGAACGATAATTTTATTTATACCGAATTTTTTTAAACTTAAAACTATCGGCAAAATTCCTTTTACTTCTCTTATTTTACCGTCTAAAGAAAGTTCTCCTATACAACAAATCTTGTCGGAAGATTTTAATTTTATATTACCGCAAGCAGCCAAAATTCCCAAAGCTATCGGCAAATCAAACGAACCGCCTTCTTTTTTTATGTCGGCAGGTGCAAGGTTTACCGTAATTTTTTTTGTAGGAAAATCAAAACCGGAATTTTTTATTGCAGAAACCACTCTGTCTCTCGATTCTTTCACTGCAGTGTCGGGAAGTCCTACTATTGAAAAAACCGGAAGTCCCGAAGAAATATCTATTTCAACATCAATAAGATTTGCTTCTATACCGCAAATGGCGGCAGAATAAATAAATGAAATCATTTTTTAACCTAATATGAATATTTTTGCTTATTATATCTAAAAACCAGATAAGCTGCAAACGACAAAACGGCAATTAGTAATTAGAAATTAGTAATTAGTAATTCTAGTGTGCC
>Ga0256407_10005670_pt1 | contig 19822 bp, 17 predicted proteins | sample RumenRJG_04DNA_FD_193489 | JGI IMG/M metagenome (GOLD analysis project Ga0256407, IMG submission 193489) | Bovine rumen microbial communities from Lethbridge, Alberta, Canada - RJG_04 | ecosystem: Host-associated > Mammals > Digestive system > Stomach > Rumen | place: Canada: Alberta... | reverse complement strand
AATTTATTTTGAACAACTTATCAAGCACTATTTATTATTTACGCAAATCTGGACCCAGATCAGCACCTTACTATTGGAATGTATATTATTCTTTACATCCAATTAGCTAGTGATATTTTTTCAACGTCTGTAGGTATATACTTGATTATTATCAAATCTTATTATTTACATAAGATTAAAACAAACAAAGAACTACAAAGAAGATATTCAAATGTTAAAAAAATTAAAGCAAATATTAAATACTTGGAGAAAAATATTCATTACATTGACAAACAATTTGTTGACTTATATCAGTTTGATAAAGAACTTTGTGAAAAATATATTAAAGTTCCAAAGAAAATAAGATTAACAAAATATGATTACTTTTTAAAAGAATTAAGACATGACAATAAAGTAGAAATTTTAATTAAATTATCTAAAAAGCTCTTTAAAGATATGATTAAATCCAAAATTATTAATTTGTATGAGGAAGTTGACAAACTAAATGATTTATTCATTGTTGAATATCAAAAATCATACATAGATAATTTTCAAAAATTAGTAAATGATATCAATAATAAGCAAAAAGACAACTTTGATTTGGCAAAGCTGTCTTATACAAAGAAATTAAGAATTAGTTTTGTTATTGTTTATAATTTACAAAGCAAGAACTAAATATTAGCAAGTTTTTTAAGTTCGGATAAGTTTTCTTTCAATTCAGTTTGAATTAAATTGTAAGCAACTGTGTCATTTGATTTTTGTTTTAAAATCTGGTCAATTTTTTCTTGGCGTGTTTTAAAAATATCTTCATTAACTTTGTCGCTGAAACAAAAGAAATCAGTGAAAATATTTAATTCATTTTCATTAAATTGAAATACACCTTTATTAACAATTGTTTTTACACGATTATTCTTTTGATCACGAATATAACAGATACTTGTATTTAATGTTCCAATAACTGGAGCATGGTCAGCTAAAAGTGTATAGTATCCTGTTGAGGAACAAAGTTCAGCTTGAAGAACATCATCTTCAAATAAGATACCTGTTGTTGTGTTGACTTTTAAATGAAATGTTTTAGCTGACATTATTTTTTCTTAGCCCTTTCATAAACCTCATCAATAGTTGACGCATACAAGAAATATTGTTCTGAAATATCATCACATTTACCATCAATGATCTCTTTGAATGATCTAATTGTGTCAGATATTTTAACATATGCTCCTTTATATCCACTGAATTTTTCAGCAACAAAGAAAGGTTGGGATAAAAAGTTACGAATTTTACGAGCGCGGTCAACGATAATTTTATCTTCTTCACTTAATTCATCAATTCCTAAAATTGAAATGATATCTTGTAATTCTTCAAATTTTTGAAGAATTTCTTGAACAGCTCTAGCTACTTTATAATGCTCAATACCAACAACATTTGGATCAAGCAATCTAGAACTTGAATCAAGTGGGTTGATTGCTGGATATATACCTAACGATGCAATTTTACGATCCAATACTGTTTTTGCATCCAAGTGAGTAAATGTTGCAGCTGGAGCTGGGTCAGTTAAATCATCAGCAGGAACATATATAGCTTGAACAGAAGTAATTGAACCGTTTTTAGTTGAGGTAATACGTTCTTGTAATTGCCCCATTTCATAATCAAGTGTTGGTTGGTATCCAGCGGCAGAAGGCATACGACCTAGTAACGCTGAAACTTCACTACCAGCTTGGGTGAAACGATAAATGTTATCAATAAATAATAAAACATCTTGATGTTTTTTATCACGGAAATATTCAGCCATGGTTAATGCTGTTAATCCCACACGCATTCTTGCACCTGGTGGTTCATTCATTTGACCAAAAACTAATGCTGTTTTATTAATAACTCCACCAGCTACCATTTCATGGTACAAATCATTTCCTTCACGCGTTCTTTCACCTACACCTGCAAAGACACTTAAACCATTATGGTTAGTTGCAATGTTATGAATCAATTCTTGAACCAAAACAGTTTTACCAACTCCAGCACCACCAAATAATCCAATTTTACCACCTTTCATATAAGGCATTAATAAATCGATGATTTTAATACCTGTTTCTAACATTTCAACTTTAGTTGATTGTTCTGCAAAACTAGGGGCAGAAGTATGAATAGGTGAAAAATAAATGTCTTTTTTAGGAAAAGGTTTATTATCAATAGGTTCGCCAATAACATTAAACATTCTACCCAAAACACCTTCACCAACAGGAGCCATAATTGGTTTATGAGTTTGAATAACTTCTTGGTAACGTTTGATACCATCAGTTGAACCCATGGAAATACATTTAACAACATCATCACCTGAAATTTGCTCAACTTCAAGAATTAATGTTTTTTTGTTTTCTATTTCAATTTTTAATGCATCATGGATTTGTGGCAAAGCATTTGAAGGGAATTGAACATTTACAACTGGCCCAACTACTTCAATAACTCAACCATTATCACTTGTAACATTTTCAGTTTTATTGATTTCTTTCAATTTTGTTTTCATATTTTCCTCCTATTCTACAACTCCACTAATAATCTCGGTAATCTCTTGGGTAATCTTATTTTGTCTTTCACGGTTATATTTAACTTTTAATTCATTAATTAACTCATTGGCATTATCTGTTGCGGTTTCCATCGCATTTCTTCGCGAAGAAAATTCACACAATTTAGATTCGACAACACAAGACACAACTAATGATGAGAACATAAATGGGATTAAGTTATTAATGATTTCTGAACGCTTAGGTTCAAATTCAATAATTTTTCCTTTTACATTTAATTCATTAATTTCTTCAACAATTAGTTTTTGATAAAACAACGATCGTTCAAGTGGTAAAACTTTGAATTCAGTAGGTTTAAAGTTTAATGAATTTATGTACTTTGTATAAACGATATGGATTTCTTTATATTCACCTGATTTAAATCCCTCAATAGCTGTTTGTGTTAATGGTAAAAATTCTAAATGGTTTAAATCTGATGAATCAAAATTAAAGACACCTTTAATTTGTTTTCCATAACCACGCGATTTTAGATAAGATACTCCACGGTTACCAACAACGTATATGTCATCATCATTTTTAAGTTGACTTAATAAGCATTTAATAACATTAACATTAAATGAACCGCACAATCCTAATGAAGAAGTCATTAAAATATACAATTTCTTTTCACTTTTTGGTGTATTAGTAAATACACTTTCATACATTGAACTTCGTGCTAAGTCTTGTAACATTTTATACAATGAATCCATAAAATTAGAAATTTTGACAAATTCATTTTTCTGACGTTGAATTTTAACAGTAGAAACTAACTTCATAGCTTGAGTAATCTTTGAAGTTTTTTGGATTGTAGCAATTCGTTTCTTAATGTTACTTAATGATGCCATAAAATTATTTTGATAGTTCTAAAAATTCCTCTTTACTACCATAATTGTTAATTTGGTAGTCTTTTATACTTGACACATATTTGTGAATATATTTTTTTATCTCATTAGTGAAACTAGTTAGCAATTTATCACTGAAAGCTTTTTTTGTGTCTAATTGCTTTCTTAATTTAGATTTTTTGAAATTAAAAATTAAATCATCACAAAATCTTGGAATTGCATCAACTGGTATTCATTTGATTAAACGAGTTTTAATGCAAAGAAGTAAGATAGCTTGATCTACTTGATCAATTGGCTTACATTGTGGTTGTTTAATCATTGCCATAATTCTCTTACCATGCTCAAGAACCGCTTTTGTTTCGTCGTCTAATTCTGAACCAAATTGACTAAATGCTTGCAATTCTTCGTATTGCGCTAAATCAAGTTTAAGCGTTCCAGAAACTTGCTTAATAGATTTAATTTGGGCAGCAGAACCAACACGGGAAACTGATAATCCAACTCCAATGGCTGGTCTTTGGCCTTCATTAAACATTGAAGTAATCATAAATAATTGTCCATCAGTAATGGAAATTACGTTTGTTGGGATGTAAGCTGAAATATCTCCAGCTTGTGTTTCAATAATTGGTAAAGCTGTAATACTTCCGCCGCCATATTCTTCATTAAGTCTTCCGGCGCGTTCCAATAAACGTGAATGTAAATAGAAAATATCACCAGGATAAGCTTCTCTTCCAGGAGGACGATGTAATAATAATGAAATAGTACGGTAACTCATTGCATGTTTAGTTAAATCATCAAAGATAATTAATACATCTTGGCCTTTTTTCATTCAGTATTCAGCAATAGTAATTCCTGAAAAAGGAGCAATATATTTAAGCGCTGGAATATCACTAGCAGTTGCGGAAACAATTGTTGTATATTCCATTGCACCAAAACTTGACAAAGTTAAAGCGACTTGAACAATAGAAGAATTTTTTTGTCCTATTGCTACATATATACAGTGAACATTTTTACCTTTTTGATTAATGATTGTATCAATACCAATAGTTGTTTTTCCAGTTTGACGATCACCAATGATTAATTCTCTTTGACCTTTACCAATTGGAAACATTGCATCTATTGCTAGGATACCAGTTTCTAATGGTTGATCTACACTTTTACGTTCCATAACACCAGGAGCAATGGTGTCTATATTTTCAAAGTGATCATATTCAATTGGTCCTTTACCATCAATTGGTTCACTTAAAGGATTAACAATTCTACCTGTTAGTCCATCACCAACACCAATTGAAACTACTTTGTGTGTTCGTTTAACAATACTATCTTCCAAGATGTCATCATACTTTCCTAACATAACTACACCAACATAGTCAGTTTCTAGATTTAAAGCCATACCATAACTACCATTTTCGAATTGCACCATTTCATTAAGCATTACATCTTTCAAACCTGAGATGGTAACAATACCATCACCAACAGAGATTACCTTTCCTTCTTCAGTGACAGTTACATCTTTAGAATATTTTTCAATTCGTGCTTTAATTGTGTTAGTTAACCTATCAATATTTTTGGCCATATTAACTCCTTATCTAGTTTTTAGTAAAAGACTTTGATAAAGTCTTCAAACTGATTTCTTTAAGTGTTTTTAATTTATTAGCATATGTATCATCAATTGAACCAAAGTCAGTTTCAATTTTAATTCCGCCAATTAATTTTGGATCTATATAATTTTGAATTAGGATTTTAGTTCCATAATATTTTTTCAAAGCTTTTTGTAATCTTTCTTGTTGTTTGGCTTCTAACAAAAAAGGTGAATAAACTTTTACGTATGTGATTTTTAAGTAGTCACCACACAACTTTAAGAATTTCTTAAGCATCTTGATAAGAAATCTTGCCCGATCAAAATCAATTATTGTGAATAATAAATACTTAAAGTTTTGAGTGATTTTGTCCGAAACTGTTAATTCTATGATTTCTTTTCTTTTTGATTTATCAATATTAACGTTGGTTAAAAAATCAACAAGATAACAGTTATTTGCAGTTAAAGTGTCAAGTAATCATTGTGCTTGTTGAAAATAATTTTCAACAGCTTTTTCTTTTTTTGCATATTCAAATAAAACAGATGAATATGACGAATAAACAACTAACAAATTATTAGCCATTTCAATTACTCTTTTTTACCTCTTTTAAGTTCTTCACTATCAAGTTTATTAATGAAATCACTAACAAATGTTTCTGAATCTTTTTCAGAAACTTTTGATTTTAATAATGCATTAGATGCAGCAAAAGCAATATCAATAATTTGTTTATTCATATTCTCTTCAGCTTCTGCTTTAATTTTTTCAGCATCATATTTTGCTTCAGTTCTAATTTTCTCAGAATTATTTAATGCTTGTTTTTCAATTTCCTCTTTTTGTTGATAAGCTTGATCATTAGCAGTTTCAATGATTTTCTTAGCGTCATTGAAAGCATTAATCTTAGTTTGCTCGGCTTCAGCTAATTGTTTTAATGCGTTTTTCTTAATTTCTTCAGCTTGAGAAATTTCATTTTGAATATACTCGTGACGTTTTGCTAATGAAGTCTTAGTTGGTTTTCAAACCAAATATATGCTCACAAGTAGTAAAACTACTGTCGCGAATACGTGTGACAAGAAAACTCATAAATTTGGCAATAAGTCATCTAACACAATTTCTTTCTCAACTGGTGAACAGCTTGTTGAAAGAAATAATGGGATTATTACTGCAAATCACAAAGAAATTGATAATAAAATCTTAATTGATTTTTTCATTGAAGTTTTTCAAAAAATTAATTACTAAGCAACAAAGATTAACAAAATCGCAATAATAAGTGCATAAATTGCGGATGTTTCTGCAATTGCACATCCGACAATCATCATTGTACGGATTTTAGATTCAGCTTCAGGGTTACGAGCAACAGCTTCGCTGGCTTTTCCAGCAGCAAAACCTTGACCAATTCCTGTTCCTAAACCTCCTAGCATAGCTATTCCAGCACCAATGTATGCACCTAGTTTGTCTGACATTTCACCTACAGCATTAGTTGCATTGGCAATTTTGTTTATTAATTCTGCATCCATAGTCTTACTCCTTTTATTTGATGTTAGCTTTTACATTTACTTTTTGTAAATTTGATTTTGTAATTTTTTTGACCTCTGGTTGAGGTACTTCACCCTTTTCAAGCGATCAGTAAACCATTGTTAATAGCGTGAATACTAATGCTTGAACTAAACCACACAATAAATCGAAATACATATGTATTGGTGGGGTGGTTAATCCTCCCAATAAGTTAAACATACCGACGAATGGGATTTTTGAAGATATATAAGCTGTAAAGTAGAACCATAGTCCACCAATTAATGATCCAGCAAAAATATTACCTCATAAACGGAATGAAATTGAAATTAATGGAGTTACTTGAGAAATAATTTCCGAAGGATTAATCATCACAGGGATTTTACGACCCTTGACTTTAATGCATATCGCAAATTTTTTCAATCAACCAATCTTTTGATACTTAAAACCGACGACAAAACAACCAATAAACATGACAAAACCCATTGAAAGTGTTACGGTTAATGATGAAGTTGGATTATTTAATCCAATTATTCCGATGATATTGGACAACAAAATATAAGAAAACAAAGTCAAAAAGTATGGTGTTATTTTCTCAAATTCTGGTCCAAGAATATCGACAACTAATCCCCTAATGTATGACACATACATTTGAATAGCTAATACATACCCATTTGGGGCCTGATTAGGTTTAACTTTTTTCAATTTAACATGGTAAATGATAAAAGCTGTTAGTAAGATAACCAAAACAACCGCAATTGATAAAATTTGTGGTCTTAATTGAAAAGGCTGAAAATTTATTTGGGTCACGATTGGCCGATTATTCATACTATATATATATTACATTAATTTTACGAAAAAGCAATATTAAGGGAATTTAGTAAAATATCCACCTTTAATAAAGGTGGATATTTGTTGCTTTTGGATTAGTGAATTTATTTTTTGAAAATTTCGTTATAAATTTCACTGTAGTTTTCAACAAGATGGAATTTGATCTCATTTCTAACTTCTGGCGGAACATCCTTTAGGAATCTTTCATCAGATTTTGGGATAAAGATTTCATTAATGCCACCTCTAAATGCAGAAATAACTTTTTCTTTAATTCCTCCGATGATTAAAACTTTACCACGTAATGTAATTTCTCCTGTCATTGCAATGTTCGCTGGAACGCTTCTATTTGTTAGACAAGAAATAATTGCTGTTGTTAATGTAACTCCAGCACTTGGGCCATCTTTTGGTATACCTCCCTGAGGTACATGGATATGGATATCTTTTTTCTTAAAATCAAAATCTTTAAGTCCATATTTTTCAACATTAGCTTTAACATGACCAAGCGCCACAGAAGCTGATTCTTTCATTGTTTCCTTCAAATTTCCGGTAATAATAATGTTACCTTTACCATCAAAATATGTTACTTCAATAGGAAGTAAATCGCCTCCAGCTGAAGTGTATGCCATACCATTAACAATACCAGGAATATTTTCTTTTTCACGAACATTGTATTCGAAGATTTCTTTGTCTAAATATTCTCTTACGGCATCAATGTCAATTGTTTGGGTTTTGATCTTGTTGTGTAATTGTTTTACAATGAACTTACGAGCAATTTTGTTAATTAATCTTTCAAGTTCACGAACACCAGCTTCTTTAGTATAACGGTTGATGATATATGAAATAGCTTCATCTTTAAATTTTAGTTCATTTTCTGTTAATGAAGTTTGACTGAAAATTTTTGGAATTGAGTATTTTTTAGCAATTTCTAGTTTTTCTCTTTCAGTATATGAAGTTAATTCAATAATTTCTAAACGGTCATATAAAGGTTCAGGAATTTGTTCAGCGTAGTTAGCTGTAGCTACAAACATTACTTTTGATAAATCATATGACTCCTCAATATAATTATCAATGAAATTCATATTTTGTTCTGGATCTAGAACTTCAAGCAAAGCACTTGCTGGATCACCATGAAGATTATCACTTGTCATTTTATCTAACTCATCAAGTAAGAACAAAGGGTTAACAACTTCTGCATTCTTCATTCCTTTAATAATTCTTCCAGGCATAGAACCTAAATATGTTTTTCTATGTCCTCGTATTTCTGATTCATCATGAACTCCACCAAGAGACATCTTGACAAATTTCTTATTTAAAGCATCAGCAATAGATTTAGCTAGTGTTGATTTACCAACTCCAGGAGGACCAACTAAGCAAATGATTGGAGATTTAGAATTTGGAGTTTTAGACCTTACAGCTAAATACTCAATAATACGTTCTTTTACTTTCTCCAAACCATAGTGAGTTTTATTTAAAGCATTTTCAACTTTAACAATGTCATTGTTATCTTCAGTTTTTTGTCAATATGGAAGTGCTAATAATCAATCAAGATAACTACGAGTTATTGCATTTTCTTGCGGATTCATCGTAGATTCCATACGAGAGATTTCTTCTAGAGCACGCTTTTTAATGTGTTCAGGATAAGGTGAAGATTGAACTTTATCTTTTATATTTTTGATATCATTTTCTATTGAAGAAATTTGACCTAATTCTTCTTTTATAATGCCAAGTTTTTGACGTAAATAAAATTCTTTTTGTTGTTTTGATATATCGGCATTCATCTTTGAATTTATTTGGTTTTCGATTTCTTCAGCATCATTTGGATTTGCAATAATTGAACAAATTATTTCAATACGATCAATAATGCTTGCTTTTTCAAGAATACTTTGTGATTTTTTAAAACCCATAGGAATTAAATCAGCTAATTGGTCAACTAACTTATTTGGTGAATAAGAAGAATTTATTAATTTCTTTAATCCTGAAGTTGGTTGGTTCTTAGTGTATTTAACCAATAAACTCATTAATAAAGCAACTTTTTCTTTTACAGTTTTTGTATTAACCTTATCTTCTTTGATAACTTCAACATCACCTACTATATAACCATTTTTTTCACGAAATTGATTAGCAATGATACGATCAATACCTTTTAATACAACATTGTATTCATCTTCTTGCACCTTTTTAATTTCAACAATTTCACATAAAGTACCATTTTTAAAGACTTCCGTTAATTTTGGATCTTCTTTATTAGGGTCTTTTTGTGAAAAAACAAAAATTTGATTATTTGTTGCTTTAGCAGCTAAAATAGATTTAATCGATTTTTCCCTCCCAACGATTAATTTCTTTTTTGTGTTAGGGAATATAACAATTCCTCTTGTGATTAGAACTGGATTATTCATAATACCTCCATGAATGAAACAAACTCTCTTTTTAGCACATTATACTATAGAGTGCTAATTTTTTGAAAAAATTTAATAGAACGTTCAAATTTGTAATGACGGAAATTTTTGTTTTTATATTTAATAAAACACATTTTTATTTTTATAATACTTCTACATAGGAGGAAATATGATAAAAATTGCTATTAATGGATTCGGAAGAATCGGTAGATTAGTTTTTAAAGAATTAATCACAAACAAAAACGTTAAGATTGTTGCTATCAATGATTTAACTGACGCTAAAACATTAGCTCATTTATTAAAGTACGATTCAGCTCATGGAATTTTCAAAGCTGATATTACTTTTGATGCAAGTAATCTTATTGTTAACAAGAAAAAAATTCCAATTTATGCAGAAAAAGATCCTGCATTATTACCATGAAAAAAACTTGGTGTTGATTTAGTCATTGAATCAACTGGACGTTTTGTTGACAAGGAAGGTGCAACTAAACACTTAACAGCTGGTGCTAAAAAAGTTGTTATTTCAGCGCCTGCTAAGGGAGAAGGAATCCCAACTATTGTTTACAATGTAAACCATAAAACATTAAAGAAATCTGACAAGATTATCTCTGGCGCTTCATGTACAACTAATGGATTAGCTCCAGTAGTAAAAGTGCTTGATGACAAATTTGGTATTGTAAAAGGTATGATGACTACAATCCATGCTTATACAGCCGACCAAAGATTACAAGATGCACCACACCGTGATTTAAGAAGAGCGCGTGCAGCTGCAGTAAGTATGGTACCTACATCAACTGGTGCTGCTAAAGCAATCGGTTTAGTATTACCTAAGTTAAAGGGTAAATTACATGGATTAGCTGTAAGAGTTCCAACTATAACAGGTTCAGTAATTGACTTAGTAGTTGAACTTAAAAAAACTCCAACTGTTGAAGAAATCAACAAAGCAATGAAAGCTGCAAGCAACGAAACTTTAGGTTACAATGATGAAGAAATTGTTTCATGTGATATCATCAGTGAAACACATGGTTCAATTTTTGATCCAAAATTAACTATGGCTTTAGATGTTGAAGGCAAGAAAATGTACAAACTATTTGCTTGATATGATAATGAATCTTCATATGTTAATCAATTAGTTAGAACAATTTTATACTTTACAAACTTAAAATAAAATAACAAATATGTACGATAATAAAAAAACATTAAAAGATGCAAATGTTGTATCAAAAAAAGTTGTTGTTCGCTTCGATTTTAATGTTCCAATTAAAGACAAAGTCATTACAAATGATAAACGTATTGTAGCAGCTTTGCCAACCATCAAATACTTGCTAGATAATAAATGTAGCATTATTGCTTTAAGTCATTTAGGCAGAATTAAAAGCATTGATGATGTTAAAGCTAATACTAAATCATTAGCTCCAATCGCTAAAAGACTCCAAGAGTTATTGCCAAATAACAAAGTTATTTTTGTAGATTCTACAGATTTTGTAACCATTGCAAATAAAGCTAAAGAATTACAACCTGGTCAAATTCTTTTGTTAGAAAATACAAGATATTATGATGTTAATGAAAATAATGAAGTAGTTAAACATGAATCAAAAAATAATGATGAACTTGCAAAATTTTGAGCAAGTTTAGGTGATTATTTTGTAAATGATGCTTTTGGTACAGCTCACAGAGCTCATGCATCTAATGCTGGAATTGCAAGCAACATTAAAGATTCTTGCATTGGATTTTTAGTTGAAAAAGAAGTTAATTCAATTTCAAAAGCTATTGATCAACCACAGCGTCCATACGTTGCAATTTTAGGTGGAGCAAAAGTTAGCGATAAGATTAAAGTTATTAATAACTTGCTTCCGAAAGTTGACAAAATTATTATTTGTGGAGGAATGGCTTACACATTCCTAGCTGCACAAGGATATGATATTGGTAAAAGTATTTGTGAACCAGAAATGTTTCAATATGCAAAAGATATGTTAGCTAAAGGTAAAGACAAAATTGTCTTAACTTTAGATGCTATTTGTTCTAAAGAATTCGCAGACGTTCCTGGAATTTCTATCGATATCAAGGATGGTTTAAAAGACTATCAAGGACTTGATATCGGTGACAAAACAATTGCTTTGTTTAACAAAACTCTTGATGGAGCAAAAACAGTAGTATGAAATGGTCCTAGTGGTGTATTCGAGTTTAAGAATTACCAAAAAGGAACATATGCTATTGCTAAAAAATTAAGTGAATTAACAAAATCTGGTTGCTACACTTTAATTGGTGGTGGTGATTCTGCTGCTGCTATTAAATCTTTGGGATTTAAAGAATCAGATTATAGTTTTGTTTCTACTGGAGGAGGAGCTTCATTAGCATTAATTGAAGGTTCAACACTTCCAGGAATTGACAAAATTTCAAACAAATAAAAAGAAATAATTATGTCGTTTAATCAAAAAAGATTTTTATCAAATGAAGAAATTATTAAATCATATGATTTAAGGAATGTTAGAAATATTGAATCAACGCCAAAATCAAAATGAAAAAAATTAGCAACAAGATCTCCAAGTTCTTACTCTGGTGCTAAGAGTTCAGGTGTTTTTAGAGAAACTATAGCTAAGCTTTCGCGTGGTTTAATGCTGCCGATTGCTATGTTGCCAATTGCTGGTTTATTTCTAGGTGTTGGTAGTGCAATTGTTAACAATGCAGGTGCCAATGAAGCATTAGCACTTTTTGGTAGGGTGCTTCAAATACCTGGAAATGCTATATTTTCAAACTTACCGATTTTATTTTGTGTGGCGATAGCTATTACATTTACCTCGGATGCTGGTACCGCCGGACTGAGTGCGGTGGTAGGATGGATAATTTTCTGTGCTTTACAATCTGTATTCGTCCATACTAATGATGATGGATCGTATACTTTCTTGTTCTATCACTTATCTAGTGTTGAGTTCATCGCAACTTTCACTACAAACATTGGTATTGTTTCACTTCAAACAAGTGTATTTGGTGGAATTGTTGTTGGTTCGATTGTCGCTTTCTTATACAATAAGTTTAAGAACATTCAAATGCCTTCTTCTCTAGGATTCTTTTCTGGAGTTAGATTTATTCCAATTATTACATTTGCAGCAGTAATTATCCTCTCATTAATATTCTGTATAGCTTGACCAATTATTGGTATTGGTATCTTTAAATTTGGTGGATATTTAAGTGCTGCTCCATTCGGAATTAACTCTTTAGTATTTGGTTATGTAGAAAGGGCGCTTGTTCCTTTTGGTTTACACCATGCTTTCTATATGCCATTATGACAAACTTCTGCTGGTGGTCAAATTAATTTAGCAACTGATATGATTATTAATGGACAACATGTAATCAATCCAGTTGGTGGAGTTTATGCTTCATGATTTGATTTTGGTGTTTCTGTTGGTATTTTATCTCCTGATTCAGCAAAAACAATTGTTGGAGATCAAAACTGTTGAATGCTTGCGTACCAATTTGCTGGTAAAGTAGTTACATTATCAGATGGAACTCAATATGTTCTTAACATGAAAGATTTCGTCAATGTAACTCTTCCTGGGGGAGTTGTATTCTCATCAGCAAACCCAGGTCAATATATGCAAGGTAAATATCCATTTATGATCTTTGGTTTACCAGCCGCTGCATTAGCAATGGTTATGGCTGCACCTAAAGGACAAAATAGAAAGCTTGCTTTCTCTACTGTAATTGGTGCTGCTTTAACTTCATTTGTAACTGGTATTACTGAACCTATTGAATTTACTTTCTTGTTCTTAGCACCTGCATTATTTTATGGATTCCATGCAGTGGCTGCTGCAATTTCATTCTGGTTAATGAACTTATTAAAAGCTAATATGGGTATGACATTCTCTGGCGGATTCATTGATTTCGCAATTTATGGAATTTTACCAGATGCATTAGGTGGAAAAGCAGATTGCTGAAAAGCTGTAGCTATTGGTGCTGGATACTTCCCATTATACTTCTTCGGATTCTGATTAATTATTGTTAAAAAGAACATTCAAACTCCAGGTAGAGGAACTAACACTTCATTGTTCACTAAGAAAGATTATCTAGCAAAGAAAGATAAAAGCAAAACTGCACCTGCTCACATTAATCAAAACATTGATGTTAGCAAGTTAAATAATGATGCAAAACTTGCATTAGAAATCATCTTTGCTTATGGTGGAAAAGAAAATATTAAAAATGTTGATGCCTGCATCACTAAGTTAAGAATCCAAGTTATTGATCAAAGCAAAGTTAAAGCCGATGAATTAATTAAACTTGGTGCGAAAGGTGTAACTAAACCTTCACGTGAATCTGTTTATGCTGTATTTGGTACTAAATCAGATATCATTAAAAATCACATGAAAGATCTGCTAAACAAGATCTAATTTCCTTCTTACAAAAACTATAATTATGGTATGCACCTTTAGCTCAATTGAATAGAGCATTTGACTTCGGATCAAAAGGTTGAAGGTTTGAATCCTTTAAGGTGCGCCATAACATGACACTTACCTAATTGGTAAGTGTTTTTTGTTTATATTTTTTCAAAAAAATGTATCATTATCCTTTTATAAAGGAGAAGAATATGCAATTTAAAAAATTAAAATGGCTAAATATTTTTTACCTAGTTTAAGTGTTGCTTTCATTTGATGTTAAATGAATTTATATTTTATGATTTTCTTTTAATACTTAAATATAATTCATCAAGTGCATCTTGAGTGACTTCTCCAGGTGAGCACATCATTTGATCAAAATTTTGACTATCTTTAGGGAAGGCAATAACATCACGAATAGTTTGCGCATTCACCAAAAGCATTACTAAACGGTCAATTCCTAATGCAATTCCACCATGTGGTGGAACACCATAGCTAAACGCTTCAATCATGAAACCGAATTTTGTTTTAATTTCTTGATCACTTAAGCCAATAGCTTTGAACATACGGTTTTGAATTTCTGGGTTAGAAATACGAATACTTCCTCCACCAACTTCATAACCATTTAAAACAATGTCATAAGCTCTAGCTTTAGCATTTTTATAGTCCTTATCAAATGAAGCTAAAGATTCAATAGAAGGCGATGTGAATGGGTGATGTGCCGCTACATAGCGCTTTTCATCTTCACTATATTCATAAAGTGGTCAATTAACAATTCATAGAAACTTTAATTCTTTTGGATTCTTTAAATTTAACATTGTTCCTAAAAGATTTCTAACTGCACCTAAAGATTGATTTGCGATGTCTAAAACGTCACAAACAATAAACATTGTACCATCTTTAATTTTGTGATCAGCAAAAATCTTAGAGATTATTTCATGTTCAATTACATTTTTAATTGAACCAGAAACTTTGCCGTCTTTTAGAGATAAGAATATTAAATCAAATGCTTTGTTGTCCTTAGCATATTTACGTAAGGTCTCAATTTGTTCTTTATCGAAAAATTTATCAGTGATAATATACTTAATAACTTTGTTAGCCTTTAATGCTTCTGAAAAGATACGGAAATTTGTATCTTTGAAATACTTATTTCCTTCATTAAGTATTAAATCAAATCTTAAATCTGGTTTGTCGCTACCATATAAATTTAGTGCAGTTTCGTAGTCCATTCTTTGAAATGGAATTTTTATTTCTACACCAAGTTGTTCTTTTAGAACAACCTTAAACATATTTTCGATTAAAGTTTGTACATTGTTTTCATCTGTAAAAGACATTTCCAAGTCTAATTGAGTAAACTCAGGCTGACGATCAGCTCGTAAATCTTCATCACGGAAACAACGAGCAATTTGATAATATCTCATTAAACCAGCAACCATCAATAGTTGTTTATAAATTTGTGGTGATTGTGGTAATGCATAGAATGCATTTGGTTTGTTTCTAGTTGGAACAATATAATCTCTAGCACCTTCAGGGGTAGCTTTAGATAAACATGGAGTTTCGACATCTACGAAATCTTGACTTAACAAAAAGTTTCGAATAGAATTTAATAATTTGGATCTAAAAATTAAGTTATGTTGTAAATTTTCTCTTCGTAAATCTAGATAACGATATTTCAAACGGATGTTTTCAGAAACATTACTATCAACTTCTATAGAAATTGGTAATGTTTTAGCTTTTGAGTATATTGTGTATTCTTTTAAAATGATTTCAATATCACCATTTTTGATTTTTGAATTGATACTCTTACGTTTTTGAACTACACCAGATATGCAAACTGTTGATTGTATTGGTGTATGGTATACATCATTAAAAAATTTATTATCGCCTTCAACAACAACTTGGATAAATCCAAAACGATCTTTTAATTCCAAAAAAATTAAAGATCCAAGTTTACGAATGTTTTTAACTCATCCATTTACTTTTATGGTTTTGCCAATATATTTTGATGAAATTTCTCCACAATTTAATTCCATTTTTTCCATAATTATTTTCCTTTTAAGAAGTTAATAATTTCACTAATTTTAACTTCTTCTTGTTTAAGTGTCTTTTGATTTTTAATCAATACTTTCTTATTTTCTAGTTCTTTTTTTCCTAAAATAATAACTTGCTCACAATTTAAACGATCAGCAACATTAAAGTGGTTTCTAATCTTATATGTATTAAAATTACAAACAACACTTATGTCATTTTTTCTTAAATCATTCATGATATTGATTACAGTTCCATTACAACTTTCATCCAAATTAGCAATAACAACTTGCACTTTATTAACTTCTGGTAAAGAAATCCCTTCAAGTTCTAATTGAACTAAAATTCTTTCTATACCACATGCAAATCCAATGCAACCAACATCTTCAGAAGCAAAACGACCTACTAAATTATTGTATCTTCCTCCGCCTAATAAAGTTGGTTGTCCCGCTAGTCCTTTTTCGTTACTATTGATTTCAAAAACAAAGTTTGTATAGTAATCTAGTCCTCTTACAATTGTCGGATCAATAACGAAATGAATATTTTGTCTCTTTAATTCTTTAATTATGTTATCAAAGTATTCAATTTCTTGTTTTGTTAAAAAATTATCTACTTTTGGTGCAGCTTTAACGAAATCTTTTTTACCATCAATTTTATCATCTAAAATTCTTAGAGGATTAGATTCAATACGATTGATTGAATCCTCAGTCAATTGATTTTTATACTTATTAAAGTATTTTTTAAGTGCATCAATTCATTTACTTCTTGAAGAAAAATTACCGATGTTATTTATTGATAGTGTAACATTTTTAATTCCTAATGAATTAATTATTTTGTAAGCAAAAATTAATGTTTCAACATCATCCATGTATGAATTTGTGTCAATACATTCAACACCAAATTGGTGAAATTCTCTAAGTCTTCCGCTTTGTGGTCTTTCATATCTAAACATTGGTTCACAGTAATAAACACGAAGTGGGTGACTATATTGATTAAGCATTTTATTTTCAACTACAGCACGAATAACGCTTGCAGTACCTTCAGGTCTCAAAACGATTTCTCTCCCACCTTTGTCAGCGAAATCATAAAATTCTTTTTTAACAATATCACTAGATTCACCCACAGAAGAAACAAATAAACTTTTTGGTTCAATAGCTGGCGTTTCAATGTATTTGTAGCCATAAAGTTTAGCTAGTTTAGTGCAATTATCTACAACTGCTACAAATTGTTGGGCATATTCATAATAAATGTCAATTGTTCCTCTTAAACGTTGAATATCTTTGCTCATCTTTTTCTCCTTGTAATAAACGGAAAACGTTTATAGGTAATATTATATAAATATATTTATTGAAACAAGTTTACAAGGGTTGGTGGAACTAAATAGTTTGGGAAGTATAATCTAAAATTTGTTTTTTAGTTTTCTGATAATGCAAGTTAATAATGATGACTGCTATTACAAGTAAAGTAAATATCACTAGTGAAAAATAAGTAACTATCAAACAAGGTTGTGCATATTTTCCAAAAACATTAGAAGCTAAAACAAGCATTAGGGTTGGAACAATGGTTAATGAAAAAAATAAAATTCTGTTTGCAAGCATTAATTTATTTTGCTTTCTAATTAACAAATTAGTTTCAGTATTTGGTTTGTTAATTGTTTTTATTGGTGAATTTAAAAAAGCAAATAGTAATCAACTTATAGATGATAATCCAAAAGATAAAAACCCAAAAACAATACCTAAAACTTTAATTAAATCGTAATCTTTGGAAATGGTAAAAAATATCGTTGAAAATAGAAACAACACAAATCCTATTCCCGTTGACGCATAAAAGAATATGTTAATCGCTTTTCAAGATTTTCGAAATCGATATGAACTATCAATTTGACGTAATTTTCGTTCTTTTTCAACTAATTCATCAATTTCTTGGTTGATATTTTTATTTGTTTCTGCTTGGTTGTTTTTCATATTTTAGACCTTTGCTATCCGAACCAATTTGGTTAAATTTATTAGCTTCAAAAAAGTTTATAGCTGTGTGACTATAACCATTGACATATACTGTGATTGGCAAATCTAAAGTTTCAACATGTATCAAAAGTAGTGAACCAAAGCCTTGATGTTGATGATCACTATTAATTGCTATTCGGTGAAGTATGACGTTTTTCTTTTTTGGTTCTGCTATTATGTAACCAATCAATTGGTGTTCATCATCTTCAATCTTATAAAAGATTGTTTTTTCATCATTAATAAATCTTTCCAATTCTTTTTGATTAATGCGTAATTCTTCTTTAAACAATTTCTTTTCAGATAAAATTACTTCATTCAAATCATTTAATGCAACTTCTTTGATTTTCATATTATTGAATTGGTTCCTTTAAATATAATGGTTCAACTGTATCAGGATTTTCAACTAATTTAAAATGTTTTAAATGTTCAATTAATTTTTCAAAAAAATCAACATTCATATAGTCTTCATATTTATTCAAATTATTGTATTTTTTTATGATATTTTCCACATCGAAATTAGAAGCAATTGATGGAGAAAATTTCTCATTGTATTTTTCATATATAGCAATAAATTTTTTACTACTTTTAGCATCAATAATACTGATTCCTGTTCCTTTCTTAGTTTGGAACAATAATGAATTCATTATATAAAGTTTTACTTTATATACACTTACTCATGTCATTGCAATAATAAATCCAACTCTACATCCAGTAAAACTACCAGGACCAGTCAATAAATAAATTGCTTTGACTTCAGACTTATTGACTTTGTTTTTTGCAAGTAAAGTTTGAATTTTTTCAACAACAATATCAGTCATATTGTTATCTGTTAATTCCTGATAAGAATCAACAATCTGATTTTTATCGTTAACTAAAGCTAAATTGCAATAATTTTGAGTTGTGTCAATAAATAATTTCATACTACTTATTTTTCAAATAATTTCTTAAAGAATTAAATTTTTCATCAGTCTCAATTTTAAATTCAATCAATTTGTTTGTTGTTGGATTAATAAATTGTAAATAGTGAGATGTTAGAAATTGTCCATATTTACCAAAACCATCATCATGCCCATACAATGGATCGTTGTAGATATGAGTTCTACCAGTTAAAAGTTCGCATTCAACAAATGCAGCGTTTTTAAAATGTTCAATAACATAGACTTTAGTTTTTGCATCTTTGGCTTTTGGGTCGTCACTAATAACCATTTTAGTTGTATTTTTGCTAGAGCGAATAATTGGTGCATTAATTAGAATTTCATCATCTTCAAAATCATTATGGACTATTGCATAATATTTTTTAATAAAAATATTGTTTTGTATTTGCTTAATTAATTCATCTGCAGTTTTCTTATTTTTAGCAACAACCATTAAACCATCTGTATCTTTATCAAGTCTTTGAACAATACCAGGCCTATTTTGATCTTTGAATTCTTCCACTTTAATTTTTGACTTTAACGCATCGATTAAAGTATCTTTTTCTTTGTATGTTGTTGGATGAACTAATATTCCTTTGGGTTTGTTCACAACAATAATATTATCATCTTCAAAAATAATTCTCATATTTATCTTTAAACTTTCCAAATTACTTATTCCACGTTTTTGCTTAGATTCTTTCACAACTTCAATTATTGTTAATATGATTACAATCAATACACTTGCAATCAAACCAATTAAAATGAAAACATCCGGAAAATTGAACGATGTCTTTCCAAAACTAAAGTGTAAGTAA
>Ga0256407_10005669_pt1 | contig 19824 bp, 17 predicted proteins | sample RumenRJG_04DNA_FD_193489 | JGI IMG/M metagenome (GOLD analysis project Ga0256407, IMG submission 193489) | Bovine rumen microbial communities from Lethbridge, Alberta, Canada - RJG_04 | ecosystem: Host-associated > Mammals > Digestive system > Stomach > Rumen | place: Canada: Alberta... | reverse complement strand
CTCGTCAGCTTTTTCTTTCTATCAGCAGAAGCAATGCCTGGGCTGATGCATTTTTGGGGCTGGTGCAGCGCTTTGTTGCTTGCTGAGTTTCACGGATTCAGGATATACAAAAGAAAATGCCCCGCCGGAGCAGAACAAATTGCTCTCTGCTCACCGGGGCTTATTATTATTTTAATAATGGGTTTGTACACGCTTGGATATATCTGACAGTCTTTTGAAATATCATCATTGGTCTTTTATTATCCGGAAATCAATGAATATCCTCATAAAAAGACTGACATACCGGTTCATCAGCGCTTTATATTCCTCCGGCTCGACAGCGTTACCTGTTCCCATTATTGAAAAGATCACGGTCGCCTCTTTCAGCTTATACGGAAGGTCATGCAGACCGCAGTTGAGATAAAAGTCGTGTCTTTTGATACGCTGCTGTTTATTGTCTGATTCCTCGTTCCAGTTTTCCAGGGCAAGAAAAAAGCGATAGTTTCTATATTTTTCCATCAGACTTTTCAGCGCCTTCGTTCCGTATCCCTTTCCTCTGCATGAGCTGTCTATCGCATAATAAAAAAGATATGCAAGGTCTTTATATGTCACCACATAAGCCATACCTACGCTTTTGCCGTTTTCGATTATTACCCAGAAATCAGCTCTCCCCTGTTCTGCTCTTTTTATCAGAAAGGGGAAGGGCGCTCTTTCCTCGTTGGGAAATGCTTCTTTATACAGCTTTTTTATGCATTGATAATCATTTTTCCGTATCTTGCGAAGTTCCATTTTTCTGACCTCATTCTATAGATTTGAATTTAATTTGCGCCAGGGTGACGCCGGACCCGTTATCCCGGGGCAGGATGTTTAATGCTTTTCTTCAAGCCCGCGGGCTTGATTTATTGATTTTAGTGTTTATCCATTTCCTTCTTCCTCTGACTGATAATGCTATTGACGCTGTTCCTTTTTCTGCCGGCATTGCGGTAATGCTTGTTTCATATATTCTGATTCTTTTCGATACAGTGGACGCTTTGCTGGGCGCTATCGGAAAAACAAGCATCAGACCTATTGGCACAGGCACTTATTATATGTACAAAATATCACAGGTCGTCGGCAAGAAAATTGCCGATAACGCAATTTTTGCAAAAACAACGTTCATCAGAGCGGTGCATCCCGTTATCAGCAAAACGATCTGCTGCAGTGAAAGCATCATACAGAGATTTCTCAGGTAGTTTGATATGTTTTTGCATAAAAAAATCCCAGGAGTATGATAACAGCATTATTGAACAGGGCAGGATCAGAATATATTATTCAGAGATAATTCTCTGAATAAACCGGACAGTGCGGAGAAATTTCGCCTGCCCGGTTTATTTCAGTTTGTCCCGGAATCGGATATATCAGAAGCTTAGTTCCCTGATTCGGGATTATACTGAGAACATATTATTATTATCTGACATCCGGACGCTTGATCGCTAACTGCTCATGCTTCATATGCAGTCAACAGCAGCGGAATATGCGCTATAGGTTTTCTCATCGAAAAGGATCCATTTGATCACATCAAGCTTATCAGGATGCTCATTGACAAAACTCCTTGCCGTACTGATGGCAATTATTGCGGCTTCCTCAATGGGAAAACGATATGCGCCGGTAGATATCGAAGGAAATGCAATGCTGCGGATATTGTTCTCTACAGCAAGATCCAGACAGGAACGGTAGCATGATGCAAGAAGCTCACGTTCGTTTGAATTGCCGCCTCTCCACACGGGTCCGGGGGTATGTATAACATTTTCGCAGGGCAGGTTATATGCCTTTGTTATCTTTGCCTCGCCTGTTTTGCATCCGTTCAGCTTTTGACATTCATAATAAAGCTCCTTTCCTGCAGCCCGATGTATCGCTCCGTCTACACCTCCGCCGCCTAAAAGAGTGTTATTTGCTGCATTAACGATCGCCTGTACATCGTTGTCTTTTGTGATATCTCCGTATTCTACCATGAACCTTGTATTTGATCCCATTTTTATCCTCCTTACATACTTTGCTGAACAGCTGATTGTAATATACAGAAAAGCCTGTGTTTATGCGGATTTGCAATACATTGATTTTATATTTTTCTCCGCTTTTCAAAGCTTTTCGGGTTTTGGAAAGGTGTTCGCCCGCGGCGGGCAGACAGCCTTTCGCCGATTTACAATCGGCTATTCTTGCTGAAAACAGATCTGTTTCATCTTATTTTACGTTTACGCTATTCTGAATCCTTGAAACTGACATCTCAGTTGCGGGCAAAAAAAGAATCCGCTGTTCCGCTTTCATGCTCTGAGTCAAGCTTCGTTTGTATTTACCGCTTTGGTCAGTCAAAAGGTGGAAACCCCTTTCCTTATCCCCTGTAGATAGCCGGGCTTAAGCAGCTAAGAATCGGTATTTTTTCATTTGAGGGGTTAAAGCTCAATCTGAAAATAAATATTTTCGATGAATATGTAAATTCTGATAAATGAATAAAACTGCTCATTAATACTGTAGTTTTTTATATTTCGCCTTAGAGTTTCACGGATTCAGGTACGAAAAAGAGCATAAAAGCAAAGCAGGATATTTTGAAGTTTTCAAGGGACTTTAACGGCACTCTGACTGATGTGGATTGTATGCGTATGATCGGTATTGCAAGGAATACCTATTACAGATATAAGGCTGAATTGAAAGCCACTTTATAACAAAGACAGCTCTCGGCTAAATGTCGGGAGCTGCCTTTTTTGCTATTCAGCTTTTTGCTGTCTTATCTCTCAGGGATTTGTACAATTCATTTGCCATAGCATCCTGAACTTTTTTGTAGAAATCGGGATCGTTGAACAGCTTCTCAAAGGATTCGCTGCTTTCAAGGAAACAACGGGTAACAATATCCTTAAACTTGTCAGGGAAAAGGGAATGCACAAACATTTCTACGCTGTTATCCTGTGCGTACTTTTTGAACTTCTTTACATCGTCATCGTCCATAAACATTCTGTAAATGCCCTCAACGATAACTCTGTCCGATTCGGTAAACTGTCCGTCAAAACGCTCGTTTACCTTGTCTATGATACTTTGCAGGGTATCTTTCTTTTTGTTCGGTGTTTTCGGAGCTGTGCTTCCGGCAGGGACAATCACCGGAGGTTTTTCGTCAAGTAGAATAGCACCTGTATGTGTTTCTTTCAGAGAAGCGTATTCCAATTTTATCTTCTCGTCTATGTCTATCATATCAATCTTGTTTCTCGGCAAAAGTCTGACAAGATGAGAGGTAAAAAGGAACTCGTTGAACAAGTCCTTGTCGTGCAGGCGAATGAGCTGCGTGACATAAGAATAGGTGCGGTTGAATTTCCAAATGAAATCACGGACGGTAAAACGGTCATCTTCGCTCAGATCCATATACCTTATGATAACCGGACGGAACATTGACGAGAGTTTTCCAAGAGCCGTTGCTTCCTGTCCTTTGCCGGACTGCTTTGCCATAAAGTCAACGAAAGCCTGAACTTCATCAAAGCTATACAGCATAAACTCAGCTATCTTGCTGCGTAGATCATATACGCGGTTAATATCCGTTTCGCCTTCGAGGATAGTAGTCTGATAAAACGGCAGGAATGCCTTTTTAATATCATCTTCTGTGTTTTCAAAATCAAGTACAAATGTACTTTGCTTTCCGAAAGCTGTTCTGTTCAGTCGGGAAAGCGTCTGCACTGCGTTGACATCTCTCAGCTTCTTATCAACATACATTGAGTGCAGAAGCGGCTCGTCAAAGCCTGTCTGATACTTGTTTGCAACAACAAGTATATTATACTGACTGCTGTGGAACGCTTCACGGAATTTTGCGTCTGTGGTAATGTAGTTTCCGTTTTCGTCAACATTCATTGTTGCTTCGGTAAACGGTTTTTCCTGCGGCACTTCGTCAAGGGTTATCTCTCCTGAAAAGGCAACCATTACATCACAGCCTGCTGATTCATCGGGATGTTCGGCAAGGTATTGTTTGATGGCAAGATAATATCGTACTGCATTGGCACGACTGTCTGCAACAACCATACATTTGCCTTTTCCGTTTATCTGGTATCTGCCGTTTGACAGGAAGTTTGACATTATCATTTCTGTCTTTTGGGCAATGGTATATCCGTGTTGCTTATAATATTTGAACAATGCCCTTGATGCTGCACCCTCAATAAGCTCAGGATTGTCCTTTGAGATTTTTACAAGCCTGAATGCTTCTTTGACAGTGGTGTAGTTGGCAAGTACATCAAGTATAAAGCCTTCTTCAATGGCTTGTTTCATAGAATAGATATGGAACGGCTGTTTTCCGTATGTACCGTCAGACTTTACATAGGGTGTGCCGAAAACCTCTAATGTATCTTCCTTTGGTGTGGCAGTAAAGGCAAAGAATGACTGATTGCTGTGCTGTCCCTGTCCGACTATTGCGTTGATATAATCGTCTGTCAGGTCAACTTCTTCCTCGTCAATTTCCTGCTCCATTGCAAATTCCTTGACAGCAACACCTACATCTATCAGACTGCGGCGGAGTGTTTTTGCACTTTCTCCGCTTTGTCCCTGATGTGCTTCATCAATGATAATAGCAAATCTCTTGCCGGAATACTGTTCCATATCCTTATAGGCAAACAGGAATTTTTGTATCGTGCAGATAATGATACGCTTTCCATTATTGATAGCTTCAGCAAGGCTATGAGAGTTTTTTCTTTCGTCAATCGCTTCAACAAGTCCCGTTTTATGCTCAAAGCTGTTGATTGTAGCCTGTAACTGTCCATCAAGCACAACACGGTTTGTTACAACGATAACGGAATCAAATATTCCATTATCGTCGGCACCGTGTACAGAAGCAAGTCTGTATGCTATCCAAGCGATTGAATTTGACTTTCCCGATCCGGCACTGTGCTGTATCAGATAATTCTTTCCTGCACCGTTAGTCTTAACATCTGCTAATACCTTTTTGACAACATCATACTGATGATAGCGTGGGAATAACAGTTTTTCTTCCGGCTTTTTACTGCCTTTCTTTTTCTCTTTGGTGTGAGAGATAAAGCGGTGCAGAATATCAAGCAAGGAATCACGCTGTAATATTTCCTCCCACAGATAATGTGTTGCATATCCGTCAGGATAAAGAGGATTTCCTGCACCTCCGTCCACTCCTGCACCGTTTGAGCCTTGATTAAACGGTACAAAGACTGTATCACCGTCTTTAAGCTGTGTTGTCATATAGGCTTCATAGAGGTCAACGGCAAAATACACCAAAAACCGATGGTCGAGCCTGAAACAAAACTCCTTGCTGCTGCGGTCATTCTTGTACTGAATTAACGCATTATGATAGTCCTGTCCGGTGAGCTGGTTTTTAAGCTCCAAAGCAACAATCGGAATACCGTTGACAGACAGCACCATATCAATCGTATTGGTGTTATGCAGTGAATATCGGAACTGCCTTGTACAGCCGAGAACATTTGCGTTATAACGCTCTATGTCCACGTCATTCAGAGATGATTCCGGCTTGAAATAGCAGACCTTCAGCTTTATTCCTAAATCATCAATACCGTGACGAAGCACATATATCAAGCCCTGTTCATTTATGCACTTTTCTAAACGGTGGTACAGCTTTTCCTGTGCATTAGCTCCGTAATACTGCTGATACTTCTGCCACGCTTTGGGCTGTGTCTGCTCAATAAATCTGCACAGCACATCCATACAGATACATTTATCAAGATCAAATTGATTACTTTTCAGAGAAACATAACCGCCCTGCTCGGAAAGGAAAAAAGATTCGATATCCTGTTCAAAACGCTTTTCTTTTTTATCCAAGTCAGATCACCTCTTTCTTTCCCGTCACATATTCATATATCAGGGATTTCTTGTACTGCTGTAGCTTTTCGATCTTCTGCTGTTTAATTGCGATCAGGCGGTCGATCTGTTCGCATTTTTGGTCGAGGTATTCTGCTATCTGCTGTTGTTCTTTTTTTTCAGGCATCAGGATTTCAATTTTTTTAATACCATCAAAATTTAATCCCTGTCTTACGCCAGCACCCATTCCGTAAAAACCTTTGCAACAATCAAATGAATGCAAAAGATAATGAAGATACTCTGAGATAAAAATGTCGTTATTTACATTAAGTGTTACATACGCAGATGTGATGATACCTCTTTCTTTGCTTAATCCTGTCCTTAAACTGGTATGATCATTCTGTAAATCAGTCAAACGAAGAACTATATCGCCAAGTTCTATAATATTGTAACCTTCAAAATTTGCGGGCAGAAGTCCATCTGAAGTATTGATGTTTTTTCGAACAACTTTGCCATAACTTAACGAAAGAAGATTGTTCTCTTTCATGCCCTCATTCTTATGCTTTCGTTCAGTAACAATTGATGACAGGTAAACTACACTCCATGTACAAGGTATCTCCCCGATCCACTCAACCCCGCTATCCTTCATAGCCACATCAGGATCAAGTCCCTTTGTGACAGTCTCGGTAATAACGCTCTGCTTGTAGGCTTTCAGCTTTTCTATCTGCTGCTGCTGATTGGCAATAAGGGTATCTATCTGTGTGCATTTCCGGTCGAGAATGTCGGCTATGGCTTGTTGCATTTCTTTGGAAATATCCCAAATAAAAGAATTGCCATATACTGAAAAATAGATATGAGGGATTGTAGCCTTATCGACAGATTCACCAAGATTTAAGCTGGTAATAGCATATTTTAACCAACTAATACTTACATTTGGATTTGGTATGATAGCAGCCATTGTCCCAAGCAGTGAAGATTTTGCGGGATAAATATTTATTCTGCCCACGCCTGCACCGTCTTTTACAATTCCTAAATACTCTGATTCTAAATCATAAGTATCTTTATATCCCATAAGACCGGCAGCGCCAAAAACAGGATAACCTTCTTGAATATCAGTTTTTAATTCCCTTGCAATAAGAGCAGAAGAAAATGATTTGCAAAGATATTTTAGTTTGATTTTGGGTAAATCACGCATTGCCGAACAACTCCTTCATCAAAGCAGTTTCTTCTTCCTCCAAAGCCTTGATCTCCGCAAATATATCCGTTGAGGACTGCGGTGCGGTAAACTTGTAGAACAGCCTTGTGAATGGTATCTCATAGCCGATCTTGTCTTTTTTGCGGTCAAGGAAGGCAAGGGGATTGTAGGGCAGAACATTCTTTTCCATATATTCGTCAATATCGTCCCCGAGGGGAATGATCTCGCTGTCGCTTGCGCCTTTGACAGGCTGCATTTTTCCCTTTTTCAGAACAGGCGTTCCGTTTTCGTCAGTCTGTGCGGTTTCTACCGTTACCTTTGTAAAGCCGAAGTATTCATTTTCAAATATCTTTGATTCAACAGAAAGACCGTTTTCTGTGTATTCATCATCTGCAAAATCCATATAGGCTTTCATTATCAGAGCGATACAGTTGTCATCAAGGTCAACACGCTTGTTGCCGATATTCTTTCTGCGTTTGACAAAGCATTTTGAAGCGTCTATGAGCTGTACCTTGCCAAGACGGGCGGCAGGCTTGCCCTTTGTCAGCACCCATATATATGTAGAAATGCCTGTGTTGTAAAACAGGTCTGTGGGCATCTGGATAATGGCTTCAACCATATCGCCCTCCAACACATAACGGCGAATTTCAGAAGCACCGCTTCCTGCGTCACCTGTGAACAGGGACGAGCCGTTCTGAATGATAGCCATTCGTCCGCTGCCTTTTTTCAGTTTTTTGATGCCGTTGAGCATAAAGAGCATTTGTCCGTCGGAAATAGCAGGAAGTCCCGGACCGAATCTGCCGTCATAGCCCTTTTTGGCTTCGGCTTCGACTTCGGTTTTTTCTCGTTTCCAGTCAATACCGAAAGGCGGATTAGAAATGATATAGTCAAATTCATAGCCGGAGAATTTATCATCACTGAGGGTATCACCGTACAGCATACCGGACGCATTGCCGCCTTTTATCAGCATATCAGCCTTTGCAATAGCGTATGTTTCGGGGTTGAATTCCTGTCCGAAACAGGTAAGGTTTGCTTCCTCACTGATGTCGGTCAGACGCTCCGTCAGACAGCCTAACATCTGAGATGTACCCATCGCCATATCATAGGCGGTTTTGGTGCAGCCTTCGGCTTTTATCTTGTCCTTTTCCGGTGCAACAAGTATTTCCGTCATCAGATAGATAATATCACGGCTTGTAAAGTGCGCTCCGGCTTGTTCGTCATAGCTCTCGGAGAATTTACGGATAAGCTCCTCAAAGATATAGCCCATATCTGCGGAGGTTATCTTGTCGGGGGACATATCACCCTTTGCAGATACAAACTCCTGAATCACCACAAACAGTACATTGCCGTCCGACATTGTACGCACCTGATCGGCAAACTTGAAATTGGATATAATGTCAAGCACATTTGCGGAAAAACCTTGCAGATAGGCTTCAAAGTTGGAGTCGATATTATCAGGATCAGCGACAAGCCTTTTGAAATCGAACTTGCTTGTATTGTAGAAAGGATAGCCTGCGGTTTTGCAGAGGATACCGTCACGGGCTTCACCCTCGACTTTCATCTTGTTCAGCTTTTCAGCCATCTGCACAACAGCGTCCTTTGTCGGTGCAAGAGCGTCATCAAAGCGTTTCAGCACCGTCATAGGCAGAATGACTTTGCCGTATTCGTGCGGCTTGAACAGTCCGACAAGGTGTGTGGCGATCTCCCATATAAGATTGGCTTTTTCCTGAATGTTGATATTTGTCTGCTTTTGCAGAGAATTGATAGACATAGTTGTGATCTCCTTAAATGAAATGGTCAGGTATCTGGCTTTGTAGCACAAAAAGTATATTCATTATAAGTATAAGCAAATTTCACTAAATAGTCAATATGGGAAAATCAACTTTTAGACTATATGTACAATAAAATGCACTAATATATCAAGTGGGACTTCAAGTCCCATATAAACACAGCCCTGAAAGCTACAATGGCTCTCAGGGCTGTATTTTTTATAGGATTTTCAGTTTCCAACTCTGCCGTACAAACGGCTCAACATAAGTTTCGTTGTCGCTCAGGCTCAATCCGAGAGATTTTGCTAAGAGCTGTTTTGCTTCTGATGCCTTCTGTCCTTCCGGGAGCTTGCGGATATATCCTGCTATTGATACAGACTTCTGCTCGTATTTTTCATAGTCCAAGTGCTTGTTGGAGCTTTTCGATAAAGTAGTACGGGCTTTGCCGCCGATTGAAGAAAATGTCACTTTGGCTTGCGTATCATCTGTAAATGAATGATATGCTTCTTCTGTCGGCAGAATACCCTGTTCTTCATTCGGGCAGACATAAGCTGCATAAAGCCAAAGGGCAATTTGTTTTAAGGTGTTGTGCAGATCATCAGCATACCCACCTATCCAATCGAACGGAGAGAAGAATGCTTCACTTGCTGTATTGTATCGGACGGTAATATCACCGTTGGTCGTAGAAAACTTGCAAAGCAAATGAATACTGTTATTGTAGTAAACCTCTTTAAGAAAAGCTTTTTCAAAAAATATGCTGTCCTCAAACTTTACCAAAAGACCGTTTGCAGGCAGGGTACGCTTTCTTGCTCTCAGCATTTCACCGTATGAAATAGGAGTTTTTATTTCAATCAGGCGAATTCTGCTGTCAGGTGGATATGGCTTTTCAGGCAGCATATCATAGGTGAATTCATTGATATAAGGTATCAGAAAGTTGATGTTGTTGCTGTAACAGCCTGATGTGGCGTGGACTTCTTCATAATCGTCAAAACTATATCCGTATTTTCTGCAAGCCTTTTCCATAACAGCAACAGCTTCAGTACCTTTTTTCCTGCTTTTTGAAAGCTCGTAAACAGGCAAGTCAAGGTTAGGAAACGGATCATTGATTGTAAGAACATCACCCTCAGTAGTGATACCGACAATGAGCTGATTGTAGTTGAATACATTAGGTCTTAAAAACTCGGTCTGTTCCGACAGCAAGTCTAAATAAGCAAGGAAAATTTCTCGGTGTTCTTTTGATATGCGTGTAGCTTCTGATAGAACAGACATAAACATAAAGAACTCTTGCAACAGGTTTTCCTTTTTGATTTCTCTTGCAATCTCACGGAGATACTTATAGAGCTGATCGAACAGCTTTTCAGGATGGAGCTTTGCAAACTCAATGACATTCCGATATTTTGATGAGAAGAATTTAGCCTACTTCATCACATATCAGATAAATATCTGTGGCAAGGTCGCTGAATGCAAGGTCTTTTACTTTTCGGATAACTTCCGTTGCTGTATTGACAACACGCTTTCTGATTATATAACTCGGATCATCGGCATATTTTCTATCTGTGCGTCTGTGAGCTGCTTCTCCTAAATCCAATATTTCATCATAGGTTAAAGTCTTTGCCATAAATAATCCCTCTGAAAATGATAATTACATTTTATTATACCATAGTCTTTTCGTTATTTCAATTATAATATATAAAAAAACAGGCGGTATATACATAATATTGTACATATCGAATAATTTTAGTTGAACTATCAGAAGATTGATGCTATTATATAAAGTGAATAATTGCATATTTTTATATAACAAGGAGCTAATAGCAAATGATTGAGTATGACAAACTTATCAGGGATAAGATACCTGAAATCATTGAGCAGTCAGGGAAAAAGTGTATCGTTGAAGTAATGGATAACGATACCTACATTGAATACCTCGATCAGAAACTGAATGAAGAATTGGCTGAATATCAGCAGGACAAGTCAATAGAGGAACTTGCTGACCTCTTGGAAGTTATGTATGCGGTGGTAGTAGCAAGAGGATATTCTGTTGCGGAGTTGGAACGGATAAGACTTGAAAAATCTGAAAAGCGTGGAGCGTTTGAGAAAAGGCTGTTGCTGAAAAGTGTATCTGAATGATGATAATGAAATTGAGGTGCGTGTAAAATGACATTTAAGGAGATTGGTTTCAGAGGAGTATATCATCGCTTTTGGGCGATAGATATAAACGAAAAGATAAGAAAGAGTTGTATAGATTTCCCTGATATTGAAAAGGCGAATTGTTTATTATTATACGGATATATAGACCACGATGCAGGGACAACAATGGAAGTAATTGCTTGCGGTAATAAAGATAATGATGTATTCAGCTTTTACGAAGCCCCTGATGACATAAGAAGTTTTATCCGTATTGGTGCTATTGAAAACGATACATTTTATGATCTGAATGATATTTTCGATGAGTTGAAAGAAAGATACAAAGAAAAAATCGAAGTCCCTAACAGCTATAAAGCAAGTCCTGAACTAATGGAAACAAGAAGAATAGCTGTGCTTGACGCAAGCAGGCACGAACATTACCCTGACGATATTCAACTTTATTTGAGAACGAAGGATGATAATGTAGAAATTTGTTGGGTAAGAATTGAGGGTGTGACTGATAAGACCTTTTTCGGAAGATTACTGAATGAGCCATACAAAGATAGCGGATGCCACGAAGGAGATATTATCGAATTCTTTATTTACGAAACAGATGAGGGCAGATTGGTATGTGTTTCAGAGGGAAAAATAGTCAAGCCTATTACATCAGACGAAAACTCTCTGAAAACAGCAATTAAAAACTTCAATGGCAACAGAACTGAAAGCAACCTTATTGAAATATTGGAAATACTGAGAGATGTTCTTGTTTGGATACCTTGTAATGCTGTTGTTAGTGAAGCTGATATAGAAATCCTGAAAAGCAAAAAGGTCGGAGATACATTTCAGTCAACAGATAATATTCGTATGATCCCTGATATTTTGCAAGCCGGAGATGAGTATTTCTTTCCTGTGTTTACAAGTTGTGACGAAATGGGTGAATACGGCGAAAACTTCTCCAAAGTAGAAAAATGGTTTCTTGAAGCTATAATTCTTGCTCAGAACAACGAAAAACAGGTCAAAGGTATTGTTATAAATGCGTTTACCGACAGCTTTGTAGTACCTAATGATCTGCTTGAAATAGTCAAAAAGCGTGGCTCAAGGATGAATGAAGTAAATGAATAACCTGTTTTTTGGGGAGGAAAGCTAAATGATACCAAAAAGAATACAGTGTAAAAACTGTGGCTCTGATATTGAAGTTGCGACATACAGAAAGTTCACTATTTGTCCATACTGTAAAACAAAGTGTGACTTTGAAGGCTTCGATTATCGTGAAATTGATTGGAGCGAAAGTATGTATTCCCATGTAAAAATGTGGATGGACTGTCCGAGTTGCAGAAGTAAAAATATGTATCTTGGCTCTTCTGGTAAGGGCTGGAAGTGTCCTGATTGTGGCTATTCTATTTCAAGAATAAAAAAGTTCTTTGGAGTATTTTGGTTTTGTGATGATTGTGAGTCTTTTTTGAATGTTCAAGAAGGATTTACTACGAAAGATAAGACTTGGAAATGTACAGTATGTGGTTTTGTTAATGATGTAACCCCAAAAAATATTCTATAATAAATAGTAATCAAAAATTTCGGAGCGTTATTTGTTAAGAAAGAAAGTGATTGACAGTGCCGATAACAAAGTCTAATAATGCAGGAAACAGTGGGGCTGAAGAACAGTTTGTACAGCTTTTCTGTGATGCCTTTGGTGCTGAAAAAGGGCAGTATGTATATTTACAGCACCCTTTTGTAGATATATACGGAAACCACAGGACGATTGATTTTGCTGTTATGACAGAGGACGGCAAGGTTGCGTTTGAGATTGACGGTGAAACTTGGCACGATCCGGGCAAGGTATCACAAGATAAATATGTTGACGATCTGCTCAAACAAAACAGTATGATATATGAGGGATGGAAGGTCTTTCGTTGGACAGATAGACAAGTCAGCAAATCGCCTGACCGTGTAAAAGATGAACTGATAACTTTTCTCGGCTATGCTCCTGCTCTTACTTACCTTGACGGAGATACTCCTGCTCAAAAGGGCGGTATCTTTGAGCTGAGGGAACATCAGGAAGAAGCACTCGCTAACCTTGCGAAAATGCGTGAGGACGGAAAAACAATCGCACTTGTACAGGGTGCAACAGGCTCAGGAAAATCTGCTATCGGTGTCCTTGATGCAAAGCAAGTCGGTAAAAGAGTGCTGTTCCTTGCTCATACAAAGGAACTTGTTGAGCAGGGAGTGAAAAACTTCACGGAGTTATGGAATGAGGTATCTGTCGGCAGATTTTATGAAGGCTATCACGATACGGACACTTATGTCGTTTGTGCAAGTGTTCAGAGTATTATAAGAAACTTTGATCTGTTCAAGCCTGACGATTTCGACTATCTGATTATAGACGAATGCCATCACGCTTCGGCAAAAAGCTATTCAAAGATTTTGACTTTCTTTTGTCCGAAGTTTACTCTCGGTCTGACAGCAACACCTGAACGGGCAGACGGTGAGGATCTGCTTGAGGTGTTTCAGAATGTAGCACATAAGCTTGATATAAAAGAAGCTGTCGAAACAGGTGTGCTTTGTCCTGTTCGCTGTATCCGCATAAAAACCAATATCAATATGTCTGATGTCAGAATAAACGGCTTCAAATACAACGCTCTTGACCTTGAACAGACAATTATGATACCTGACAGAAACAGGCTTATCGTCAGCACTTATCTCGAATACGCTGTAGGCAAGTCAACGGTTATCTTCTGTACTTCTGTCAATCACGCAAACACCATAGCTCAGATGCTTCGTGAGCAGGGAGTTATGGCAGAAGCCGTATCAGGCGGTACGAAAACGGCTGAGCGAAAAAAGATACTGAAAGACTATGCCGAAAAGAAGATACAAGTCCTGTGTGCCTGTGACTTGCTCAATGAAGGATGGGACAGTCCTATAACAGAAGTCTTGTTTATGGCAAGACCTACTATGTCAAAGACGATCTATATGCAGCAGTTAGGCAGAGGAATGAGAACACATCAGGGTAAAGACTTTCTGATGGTGTTTGACTTCGTGGACAATGCGAATATGTTCAACTGTCCGTATTCACTTCACCGTATGCTTAACTTGGCTGAATATGTACCCGGCGGTCTGGTACTTGGAACAAAACACGGTATCGCTTGGGATAATGATATGTTCCGCAAAGGCGAAAAACCTGCTGTATTGGTCGATTATCCTATTCACGCATTGGATTATGAGGTAGTCGATATTTTTAATTGGCAGGACAGAGCTAATCAAATGTATTCTCAAATGGAGCTTACTCGCCGTGTGTCTGCACAAGAGGAAACTATCAGCCGTTACATCAAGGAAAAGAAGATTGTTCCTGATATGGCTGTACCTATCAGCGAACATAAAACGCTGTATTACTTCAACCGTGAGCGTGTCAAAGAGTATTGTCAACGCTTTGGTTGGACAGAGATAACTTCTGCCAACAAAAAACAGCTTTTTCTTGACTTCTGTAATGAAATGCAGATGTCATATTCCTATAAGCCTGTGTTTATTATGTCTTTTCTGTCCTGTATGAACGAAAAAGGAGAAGCTGTGCTTTCAGAAGTTGCAGAAGCGTTTGCTTGGTACTATGAGGATCGTAAAAAACAGGGACTTCCGGCAGAAAAGAAAAACTGTATCTTTACAAAGGGCGGCTATACAGCAAAAGATGTAGAACGGCTGATACTTTCAATGCCGTTCAAACGCTTTGAGGGAATGGGATATATGCGTCATTCAAAGTATCTCGGTATCATTCAGATTGATAAGAGTATTATGAAAACTTTGGGCGATAACGATATATCCGAAATCCTTACATATTGCACGAATGCACTTGAAAGATATTGGAAGTAATTGCTAAATAGTGGGACTTGAAGTCCCACTTGACAGAATTTACATACAAGGAGAGAATTCTATGGATAGCGATGAATTGAGAACACTATCAATAAATTTTCTGATTTGTTGTTATTTCGGACAATCAGAAAATCTTGGAAAAGCAGCTATTGACAGAGCTTATGTTGATATGGCAGCACATACAATAGACATTCCTGATTTAGATACAAGATGGGAAAGTAGATATAAGGCTTCGTGCGTAATAAGTACAAGGCTAAAAGGATATTCACAGGAAAACAGGTTTGATAAATGGCATAAAGATACAATTACAGAATTAAAACAAGTGTATGAAGGAAATCTAACAGAAGGACAAGCTCAGAAGTGGCTCAATATGACGATAAAATATCTTTTCGTATTCAGTACGCTTCTTGGAATTAGGGATTATAGATTATCTGAATTCAAATTCTTTCTGAAAAGTACCGATGCTTCAAAATATAAAATACCGATTGATGGATTTGTATTGAAAGGCTCAGGAATAGAAAGTATTAAAAATAAGAGTTGGAGCAAACTCGATAAGGATTATGGTGATGTAGAAGAAAAATTAGTTGCAAATCATAATTTCTTTTGGGAATTGGAAAATTGGGAAGTATTCGCAAAAAATGAAAAGAAAAAGCCGGATAAAGGCACTTACGCACGATATATAAAGGATAAAGATTATGGAAGTTACTAATTTCAATATTACCATTTTATCAAGACTGTCTGCGGAAATACTCGTTGATACACATTTTCCTGAAAATACGGTTGTAATATCTTTTTATGATCCGGACGGTATTCCTTTGGAATACGGCGTTTTTTCAAAAAATGTTTTGCCTGTTCCTGTTGATGATTTTCAGATAAACTTGCCACAAGCGGATCATATTGCCGAGTTTGTTAGTAAAGCTGTATCAAACGGACAGGACATTATATGTCAATGCGAAAGAGGTAGAAACCGGAGTGCTGCCTGTGCGGCTGCAATTTTGGAATACTATTTTGGAAACGGACAAAAGATTTTCGACGATGAAAAGTATCACCCTGATGAAATGATATATTATGCGGTGCTGAATGCACTCGAAAAATTCTATTCATAAAAGCAACAGAAGCAAGACCGATTTGTAAAAATCCGACTTGCTTCTGTTGCTTTATACACTATGTACCAACACTCTAATATGAAGTCTTTGAATATTATATCCGCCTGCCGTAATGCTCTCTACATAAGCGATGCCCTCTTTCCCGATAACCGTTCCATTCAAAACGGTGAAGCCACCTGTTCCGGCAGAAGCACAAATGTCACTCCAATCTGTTATCTCTCCTGTGATTTTGCGTACACGGTAAATCAGGTCAATAATAAGATTTTCGGCTGACTGCAAATTATCATCGTGTATTTGCTCGTCCGACTTGCCCTTGAACACCACATCAGCGTGGGTATATTTCCTTGAAAACTCCTTGTAGTCAAGTTCACGGTAATCTAACTGTATTCTGTCCCTACGCTCAATATCCCATTTATCCCACCTCTCGACAAGCTCCTCTTGCAGTCCTTTCAGAACATCGGGCATATCCGTAATCAGTACGCTGACACGCTCCATAAGCCCTGTGAGCTGTTTTCTGTATTCAGCAAGAGAAAGTGTTGTTTTGTTAATCTCACGCTCTAAACGGCTTATATCGTCCGTATAATGCTCAATATCCCACCTCAAAGTAAGAGCTTCGGGACTGTCTGAATTGGCAAGACCTTTGGCTTCGATAAGCTGTTGCTTTTTGGCTATGAGAGTTTGCTTCTTTGCAATGGTAAGCTGTTTCTTGCCGATCTTGTTCTCTGCATTGGCTATTCTCTCAGATAATGTTTCGATTTTCATTGTCCTGCTCCTTTCTCAAGTGGGACTTGAAGTCCCACTTGTCACACTTTTGATTGTCTGCTCAAAGCTCAACCACCGGACAACCTCTGCTTCTGTAACTGTCAATCTCCCACTCGTCAGCAATGCGGATAGATACCATTTCGTACTTTGAGTAGTGTTCCTCTGCCTTTTCTTCGCTGTCGGTCAGAACAAGGTTTGTGCAGTAAACTCCACTGTCCGACCATTTGAATGTTGCAAGATACCAAGTTTTCATAGTAGTTTCCTTTCTCCCCGTATTGTAAAGCCGATAGGTCAGCTTCATCATCTGGGACTTCAAGTCCCACTTATCTTCTGCAAGCGTCCTTTGCTTCGTCAAACAGCACTTTGATCATCTCAAACTCCTCGTAATCCTTGACCTCGACTGTTATCTTACATATCTCTCCGTCAGAGTAGGTAGTGAAGCCATAACCGTAATCTTTAAGCAAACATCTGAAAATATAACCGATGTCCTCCGCTTTCATATCTCCGTCTTTCCATTTCGCTTCGGCATATCTTTTTTTGTCAGCACTGTCTTTGGCTGCCCTTGTACCGATGTAACTAAGTTTCATCAGCCGTTATCTCCTTTCGTGAAGTGGGACTTCATCAAGTCCCATTTGTGCGGTATCATTCCTCGAAGTATCCGCCTGTGGAGCTGTCCCACTCTATTGTGCTGTCCTCGTACATCTGACAGCCGTGAGCCACAAATGTCCATTTATACTTGCTTACACGCTGAAACTTCGCTCTGAAATGTCCCTCTGCTTCAAGGCAGATATAGGAGCCGCCGCCCTTGTTGGTGTAAACCGTATCAGGTGTAGGATTAAAGTAGTGTCTGTCCATCGTCTGACCTCCTCTCTGTAAGGTTTTATCTTTTCCTTACAGTAACTATTATAAACGATAACTCGTTTATAATCAATATACAACCTGAACGAACTTTCGGTTATATTTCTTTGATGCTTTGTTCAAAATATAGACTTGTATTCGTTCATATTCTATGGTACAATGGTTGTAGCCAATCAAGGAGGAGGTGAGGACGGTGGGAATGGTATTCAAAATCAATGTTCTTCAGGCTCTGAAAGATAAAGGCTACTCAACATACCGTATCAAGAACGAAAAGCTGTTGAGCCAATCGACTTTGCAGAAACTCAGAGAGGGCAAACCTGTATCGTGGGAAAACATAGAAACATTTTGCAGACTGCTTGAAATACAGCCGGGCGATTTGCTTGAATACAAGTCTGACACATCAGAGAATGTTTGATTTTTCTTTCTCTGATGGTAAAAGAGCATAATAAAAGAAGCCAACAGGGGACAAGATACTAAGTCTTGTCCGACCTGTTGACTTCATAGCTTCTTGAATTATTGGTCTTAATGACATTATGAAAATGAAATAGTTGTTAATGGCTTACATAGAAACGAATAAAAAATTTCCAAAAGTTCGTTTTTAGTATTGACAAACAAAAAACGATGCTGTATCATTAAAATGTATGTTAAAAAAGTAAACACCAAAAGCCCATCGCTTAACTACCAATTAAACGACAGGCTACACTCGCAAAGGTACTTGTCCTACCTCTAACGAATTTCTGATGCCCAAACAGGCTCTCTATGCCTTTTGGATATATGTTTGTCAAGTCAATGCCTTTTTGCGTGGAAACGATCTGGTATTGACTTGGCATTCTTTTTTGTTGCACTTGCCTTTATGTCTGTGCATAGGTTTTCGCCTATGTGCTGACATAAGAGCAACGAACAACTTGATTTTTTGCTCTTAGAACTACAACTGAATACATAACACAAGCGAAAATACAACGGTATCATAACAGTTTTGCCACGACACCATACTCAAATGGTCGAGCGAGCCAACAGACTTTCCACTTCCTGTTGCTACCTTGACTACTTGGTAAGGCTTGCAAACCTGTTTAATACGATGTGGTGAAACCACCGGCGAGTACCCGACAGCACCCAACATTAGGATAAGATAACCTGTGTTATTGAAGATAATCTTGGCAGAGATTATCTTCCGATAAAGGTATAACTATTCTCATTTTATTCCCTTATCGGAGGATAATCAATAATTCAGATACAGCGATAAGGCAAGAAAAAATCGTTTCTTGCCTTAACACTATATGGAGTGACCCATCGGGGATTCGAACCCCGGACACCTTGATTAAAAGTCAAGTGCTCTGCCAACTGAGCTAATGGATCATATTAAATTAAATGGCTGGGATGGCTGGATTTGAACCAGCGATGACGGAGTCAAAGTCCGTTGCCTTAACCGCTAGGCGACACCCCAATGTTTTCCTCGTAAATTCACGCAGCATTTTTTGCTGCGTGACATACAAGATAAATGTGTGGGGTGGGTAATCGGATTCGAACCGACGATCTCCAGTGCCACAAACTGGCGCTTTAACCAGCTAAGCTATACCCACCATAAAAGCGCGCTGAAAGGGACTCGAACCCCTGACCTACTGCTTAGAAGGCAGTTGCTCTATCCAGCTGAGCTATCAGCGCAAGTGGAGCGGGTGATGGGAATCGAACCCACACAACCAGCTTGGAAGGCTGGGGTTCTACCACTGAACTACACCCGCATATCAGCGACATGTAATATATTATCATAACTCTCTTAAAATGTCAAGTGTTTAATCTCAATTTTTTTCTTTAATTTTTTTCAAAAATATGCTTGACATTTCCATATACATGTAGTATAATATCAATTGTTCTCAGGTCGGACCGATGAACACAAAACAGCATATTGGGGAATTGTGTAACGGTAGCACGACAGACTCTGACTCTGTTTGTTGGGGTTCGAATCCCTATTCCCCAGCCACTATTAAGCCTTGAATTTTATTCAAGGCTTAATTTAAGAACGAGGTGTAGCTCAGTTTGGTGGAGCGCTACGTTCGGGACGTAGAGGCCGCAGGTTCAAATCCTGTCACCTCGACCACTTAAAAAAGGCGAAAAGCTTTGGCTTTTTGCCTTTAAGTAATACCATAGACAATCTGTGATATTACTTAAAGGCAATCCCCCTGGTGCTAACAGAGGGACGACCTTTTTAGTATTTTGAAAACTAAAAGATAACAATCGGGTGTTATTAGTGATGATAGTCGTATTCTACGACTTGTATGGATCCTTGGCAACTCCTGCTACCGTCGGAGATATTCTCGCGTGTGATGCAAGACTGTCACTATCACGCCGACATCGTTCGTATCCTCGCAGAAAACAAGGCTGTTGC